>Ga0116227_10002106_pt1 | contig 45480 bp, 34 predicted proteins | sample S1TSphgellanicum_FD_89693 | JGI IMG/M metagenome (GOLD analysis project Ga0116227, IMG submission 89693) | Host-associated microbial communities from peat moss isolated from Minnesota, USA - S1T2_Fb - Sphagnum magellanicum MG | ecosystem: Host-associated > Plants > Peat moss > Unclassified...
CCCACTTTTTTTTTTTTTGTTTCCTTTTTAAACCCTTTTTTGAATTTTTTTTTTTGTTATTTTTTTTTGTTTTTTTTGTGGTGTTTTTTTTTTTTTTTTTTTAATGGGGGAGGTGGGAAAATTGGATTGTGGGGGGGTTGTGGGGGGAAGAGCGAAAAAGGCCCCCCCCTCCCCCCCCCCCCCCCATCGAGCTTTGTTCAACGCCCTTTCTATAGAAAATCGTGTGGTTTTGTCACAAGGTTTGATTTTTTTTATTATAGGAGTTTTTTAAATAAAAAAACATTGTTTTTTCCTCAACACTTGAATCTATGCTTAGGGTTAACACCATGTTCGAATATGCTAAATTGTGGTGAAACAAAAAATAATTCAAGCAAAATTGAAATGTGAAGAACATGACATGTTCTTTTCTTGGATAAAAGAACATGTAAAACCATGTTAAGTGGTTTTATGTAAAACCATGCAAGGCCAAAAAATATGTGCAAGAAGACAAGAAAAACATGCGTACATAGCTCAATGGCAAATATTTAATAGCTCCCAATTGTGGGTGGGTGTAGGCACACTATTATTGCAAATGGGCAAAGTCTTTTGAAACTGGGGTTCAACTCCCCTAGCATTGCATGCAATTGTAGTGTGTTTGTTGTCAAATGTTTTCTCCTCTTGATTAATTCAAACAATCAAATTATGTTATGTACATTTTGTTTGATCATCAAAAGCTCACTATTGATTTAGCACGATAACCAACACATTATTGAAAAATATAAAAACAACCAATTTATTCCACTCTGGAAATTTACAAATAGCCTTATTATACACTATGTTTAACTGGGTGTAACAAATTAAACAACCTTGAAAAAAAAAAAATTTAACCTTGACTCAAATGTGCAACTACACTTCCAAGTTCTGTCATTTTGTTTATTGTTCCATGGTTCATAGTCAACCTTGAATCTAATGCATTGTTTGTAAGTTCAAAATTCATGTTCCTAATTCCAATGGGAGTTGATGGTAGATCAGTCCAAAGAAAGGAAGCCCCAATGTTGTTCACCAAGGCCTTGTGCCTTACAATATGGAGCAAGCATAATAGGAAATATAATGTAGGAAGCATGTTAAGGTGCATTCCTTGCCAAGAATATTCAACAAATTGAGTCATTCTTGAGGAATGTTGCATAGGATCATAAGACATTAGGAACCCTTATTCATTAAGTAAAGGATAAGATTTATGAACAAGGGAAATGTTATTACAAGAATGGTTCATGATTATCAAAAAGCAAAAGCTCATACAGGACATAAAACTGCAAGCAAATATCAGACACTATAGTTGAAAAATTTACAATAATAAAATCTTTCGACGAGTTTTAAAAATTATAAACAAGTTCACAAAAAACTAATCACAACCATGTAATGTGATGATGCCATAACCCTCTCCATTGTGCCATATATGATTAAATAAGATTTGTTTTCTCATAACAAAAATCTAAGAAAGGTCAATGTGATTGCATATAGGAACCTTCAATGGTTATAGATGCTAAGTTGGGATGGATTAGATTTCTAACAAAAAATTTACAATTTACACATAAAATGGTAAATTTAGCTCCAAAAAACCAAACATCATTGGATTGTAGGATTACCATTTTGTTGTGAATGGGTGAGCACAATAGTAAATTGTTACATGTTTGCACCAAGATGATACCCACAAAAATCCATTGCCTACCGAAGGAATAGTTGCACTATCACCTACAAGACAAATCATTATAAAAAGTAGAATCATTTGTGCCATCAAATGAATAAGGTGTTTATTCATAAGTAGGCACAAAACAAGTATGCCAATATTGATATCATTGCAATAGTACATAAGGTCTCCAATTTTGAGTATGTATGATTCCAACCTTCCCTACAATTGGACAAATTGCAATGGGAACTTAATAAACAACAATCAAGACATGCTATTAGTGCATTAGCTTGTTGAATTGTCATAAAAAATTGAAGATTATTCTTTTCAAACCATGTTTGATGTTGGATTGATGTAATCACCACAGAGTAAACCTCATGTTATGGGTTTTTTATTACAAAATTGCACATTTAGAATGATGTTATAAATTATATAACTAAGTTTTATTACTATGAACTTTTGTTGGCTGACCTCCCCACTAAATCTCATCCTACAAGGGAAAAATAGTTTGCCCCTCTTGAATATTGGTTTTGTGAAATACTAAAAATACCATAAATGCATGCAAAAAGTGAGGGTGCCTTTGTTTTGGGAAACAGACCTGAAATCACTAACTCTATCTTGTGGAAGTTAGACACACATTTTTACATGGGGTAGACCAATTACATTAAATTAAACTAAACTTCTATGAAGAAGAAAAGAAAGGTATTCTAAAGATTAAAAACATAAGAACAATAAGATTGAGGAGGAAAGGACTAACATGGTAGCTTCCATTACATCACCATCCAAATTAAACACTTGGTGTTTTAGAAATGTGATTAGATTTTTGGACATGTACTTTTTGACTAAAGGTCGGGGGCTTGAATGACACATGTGTTTTTTGACTAATCAATTTGACTATAAATAATTATTTGCATAACCATATAGACCATGCCCTTTTCATGATGAAAAAACTTGATGGTTTCATTGTACAAAAGAAATGATACCACCTCATCCTACATCCTTAAACAATTGTGTAATTGATTTCATTACTACAATGTAGCTCAATTTCTCCAAGCATCTCCTCTTCTTTTCTACCAATAGCACTAATTGCCATGTGCTCAAGTTTCAACAAAACCACTTGAACAATAAGAACAACAAATGTTGCCATCTTCACAAAGGAAAGTCATTACCAATCAAATGACAATAAAATGGTCCAGTGAATGATAAGTGAGCCAATGTTTCTAACAAAGAATACCCACAATAATAAATAGGAGGACATGTAACATTTTCTTGCACAATCTTCAATTAACTAAAGTAACTACGCTTCTTTCAAAAATGGTATTGAACAATAAACATGGACTAAAAACACTTATTCACAAAAAGTAAGGTCATGTTTGTCATCCCATATTAATAGTTCTACCATTGAATTCAATGTTTCCACAACAAAGACTTAAACATCAAAAAAACAAAGTTCATTTACAAGAACATTTATGCACAAATGTAGGATTTAAGGATATTACAATAGAAATTTCTAGATTTAAATTGCAGCATCAAGGCCTTGTAATATTAATTTGAATAGTTAAAGACACTTGAGCCAAGTTTGTTCAACAAAACTACAGTTGCATGTTCCATGTCCCAATAAACATCTTTTAATTCCATGTTAATTTAATTGTTGTGTATTTCAAAGAAATGTTTTACCTTATTGGCTTTCATGATCAGTCACCTTTGGAAACTAATTGTTGAAATGTTTGAGAACCAAAAAAAAAAAAAACCATGACATGCAAATTGCAAGAGAAAATTCTTGAATCATATCACTATATCATTGACTATATAAACACAAAATTTACACATAAGTTTATCTTTGAATAGGAGGGAAGGTTTTCTGGGTCTTTTAGCCTTCATAAGGATTGAAAACCCATCATCCCCGTCCCCATCTCATAATCTCCTCCAAAATTAGAACTCAAGAATCCTCTTGTTTTCTTTCCCCTACTTCATTCACAAATGAAAAATAAAACCCAACAGACTGAGCTGTGAATTTGTTAATCCAATCGGCTAATTGAATTAGATACCTACAAAATGCATCAACGACTTGTTATTTAACAAGTACCCTAAATGAATGCAGTTAAAAATAAATAGTAATGGATGGTCATTGTTCTACATTAACCATTCAACCATTACACAACCCAAGTTTTCAATTCAAGCCATGGCTATGAAAGACTGAATCCATCATTCCACACATAGGGTAATGTGAAAAGCATGGCAATTGCCTTGCATAATGAAGCTTTAAAGGACACTTCCCATTTTCAACATCTCGAATGGCATGATTACCCATTGTGTTGTATTTTCATGCACCTGTCTCCATAAGTGGCAAATAGGTAGGTATTTAGATTTAATATTTAACATATTTAAGTAGCTTGTTAGAATTCATAGTTAGGTGACTTAGGTAGTTGATCAATATAATAGTGATGGTGGATAATGGTTGATTAATATAGTAATATTGGTGGATTACCAATAATTAGAATGGTGAACCTTGAGATGTGTCCCAATGACCATTAAAATTAAATGTGTTATCCATCTATGGTCTTTCCCTTGAATTTAATCTTTTGATTAGTCTTCTTCATATCTATGCTGATGAAAGCTATTGTTTCTTTATGGTATCAAAGTGCTCTACCCATTTGTAAATCTCATTTATGATTGTTGTTTTGTTTTGTGACGTTTGATAAGGTCCTTTTGTGGTGTGATGACTACTTATGTGTTAAACTCTTGAAGAGTCATCTTGTTTCTACTACACAGTTGGGAAGACATTCCATCTATTTGTGAATCATGTTGTGAGGACTACTCATTGAATGCACTACCTTTGGAATGCAATGTTATTTATGCTTTGTGTTGAAAGATTAGAATTTGATTCAAAAGAAAATTTGAGATGGCAAAAGACCATACTAATGTTGCGACGACACAAGTTCCACTAAACATAGGTGATGATAAAAAGAACCAAGCAATGGCAATTATGTTTGTGTCAGTGAAGGATGATGTTATTTGTTACATCATTGACCAAGATGACGCAAGTCGGTGTTGGACTATGTTGCAAAACTTGTTTGAAACCAAAAACACAACAAAGGACATTATTTTTGTTAAACAAGATGCATACAATGCGCATGGAGGAAGGACATCTTTTTTAAAGGTTGTAGGAGAAGTTATGGAACCATAATGCACATCATGTTAAATGCACTACTTGCTACTTATGAAGGATTCATTTAGTCCATCATTAAACATGATGCATTGCTTTCTTTTGAATAGTTAGTGGCAAAATTGTAGCATGAGGAGTAACGAGGAAAATCTAAATTTGGGAAAAATACTGATGAAGTGTTATTCATGCAAGATGGATAGTTCACAAGCAACTCAAGTCAAGGAGTTAACTACATTGTTGGGAGATCACATGTGAATGTGGAGCTAGTACCAGTCATGGAAATAGTTCCAATTATGTTAATTTCAACCAAACACATAATGAAAAACCACGTAATTTGAATTTTCAACTATTAGATTTCTATCACAATTGTGAAACTAACAACCACTAGCAAAGAGAATGTCCACATCCAAGAAGATATGCAACAAAGAAGTTATGAAACCAACAACACAATTTGAATGTCATTGAAAAAGATCAACTTGAAAGAGCTCAAAAAGAAAACATCGGAACATCTGAAGATGTTGGGCCAAATCTTTTTGACATTACTCTGTTGATAGTGGAAGGCCATGATAAAATCAATTAGATTTTGCCAACACGCTTGATGCTAGACTATTTTCATTAAATGTGGACAAGGATCCAAGCTAGAATTTGGATTATGATGTTTCACAACACATCACTAGTGATGCTAATATCTTTAGCACTTACATTAGTAGAAATTGGCCAAAATGTAATCACTCTCTTTGCAACTACATGTGACTATTAATTATTTGTAATTACATTTGGACATTTTTGCAACTATTTCTTATGTTGGTCATATTTGCGACTACACTGCAACTAATTTGTGACTATTTTGTTGTTCATCCTTCCATGTGAACAACATTTAGTTTAGTTTTCATCCAAGAAAAATAATTTATGTCCCATTAATTGCAAATGTGACCGATTTAGTTGCAACCTTATGAGTATACAAAGGTGTATTTTGTGAATTTTAAAAAATATAGTTGGATGTATTAGGATTTATAAATGTATATTTTCAATATATATGAACAACCATATTACATGTATATTCAAGTATTATTATTAGCATAAATGGTCTTGATATTATGGTTACACTAATTAGTGTATATTTTGAGTATATTAAAATTTCATGTAAAATATTTGCTAAATATATTATGCCCATATTAAAAGTTTATCCAAACCATCTTATTATATTTCTTAAATTTATTACAAATGACATTTATGATTATTCATATTTATATTGTATACTTATATTAATTAAATGTAATTCAAAAATTCAATATTATCTTTGACTAAAATTTTAAAATAATAATATAATTACTGAAATTATTAATAAAAACCTAATATAATATAATATTATTATTAAATTCTTTTCAAATGACCAATGTACTTATTAAGAATTCATTTTTTATCTATAAAAAATTTAAAATTTAAATATAATAAATCATAATAATGTTAACAAGTGATGTAATAATATATAATAATAATTTTAAAATATCTAACCTAAACTAACTACAAATTACATTATTATTATAAGTAATCAATTATGAAGTATTATTATATATTATAATAATTACCAAGAAATATTAATATATAGTAATAAGTTTTTATATTTCAAATTTATAATTAATGTTTATTAATTATTAATAAATCAATGATTATAATTAGTTACTGATATACAATTTTTATTTTCAGTTTTATTATTTTATAATAATTACTGTAGTAGTTAGAATGAAAATCTAATAAATTATTATATAAATGAAAAAAATATTTTCAAAGGAAAAATATACTTATTAAAAATATAAAATATTTATTGTAATAGTTCATAAATAGCTATAATGAGTGAAGTAATAATATGAATAATAAAATTAAAATAGTTAACCTTGGCTACCAGCTAATTACATAAATGATTGAATTCATGTTATTCTTATTATTAAATATTTACATTTATAAAAATTATTAATTATAAAAATGAAAATATAATGGGAATAATTATAATAAAATAGTTAACCTAGATTAGGTTTTAATTATATTATTATTATTTTAAAAATAGTACTCAACATTTATAATTAATAGTTATTAATTAATCATTACTGAATATTTCAGTTATTATATTAATTTATTTGGTTATGAAATAGTAATTTATTAGTTATTAATAATTAGCTAATTATTTCAATATTAGCCAATTATTAGTGAATTAAATTGGTTAATATATCATTATAGTTAATATTAATATGTATTATTAATTTTTATTTAGTTAATAAACTAAGTAACATTTAATAATAACTACTAATATAATTCATTCAGTAATCATAAAATATTGATGATTATTACTATAAATATTTAGTTAGTTGGATAGTTTATAAAGTGAATTAGTTAGTTTCATGTTTAGTTGTTAATTAATTAATTAAAAATTTTATTAATTTATTTGTTTATATTTTATTCATTAAATAATTAATAATTTTATTATTTAATTGGTTAATTTATTAGTTAGTTAGTTAGCTAACTAGTTGTCACTTACTTACTTAATTATATACTTTTCAAGATGAAAATGAACACCAAAACATATGGGATAAACTTCTTAGTTGCAAGTTGTTTGCGACTAAAGATTTTTAATTACAAACATGTTTAGACACAAACAACTTGCAACTAAAAAATTTATCCCATATGTTTTGGATTTCATTCTCATCTTGAAAAGTATATAAATAAGGTGTTTTGTTTTACATTTTTGTTTTTAAAAACATGGGCATATGGGATGAATCAATAAAATTGATTTAACCCAAAATAAAATAAAAATATCCATGTACTTACACCTAACTATCTCCTTCCCTAACTTACTTACCTAATTTTCTACCTAAATAGGTATTTGGCCTAAGTAGGTAAATAGGTAAGTAAATACTTAATTCAACCTACATACTTAAATATTGATTAAAATTTAATTTGGAAATTTTCAATTAATATGCCACATGGCAAATTTCGATTGCACCATGTGTCATAATCTAAACCATCCAAACATAAAAATTAAATGTTTTAGATTATTTCAAAATAATAATAAATATTTTTTTATTATTAAAAGTTGGGACATGTGGCAACACATAACTTGTTCCCATTGTTCACCAAAAAAATCGCATCTTACTTGCAAGCGACAATATATATATGACTAGTCAAAGGATGAAGGTGTATTTAGTTGATTTTTTTCCATCCAAAATTCGTTGTTGTTTGCGACTAGTGTCAATGCGACTATTAAAATTTTAGTTGCAAATGTCACTTGTAATTAAAAATTAGTCATAGGGACCAATTGCAAAATGGCCATTTTCTACTGGTGTTACAACAAAAGCAATAATCGAACCATAATCAAATTGGTAAGAGAATATGTTCACGTGGTTGAAGGTAAGGGTACTATGACTTTCTCTCATTCCACATGTCTATAACAAATTCCTAATGTTTTTCATGTTCCTAGAGTAACTGAGAATTTGTTGTTCATAAGAGCCACCATGGACAAGGGATGTCATGTTGTGTTCAATCCAAACGATTGCTGGGTAATGACCACTCAAGAAATCGAAGAAGGTGGTGGTTGTTGGCAAATGACACAATATCAATGGACCTTACAAACTAGAAGGATTCAAACAAAAAAAGGTTGTTTTTATGGCAAATCATGTTGCATCTATCAAGTTGTGGCATAAGCATTTCAAACATTTGAGCTATCAAAGTTTGCAACTATTGTCAAATGATGGAAGAGTAAACATGATACCAAAGTTGTCAACTACATATCATGTTCATGTTTGTGGAGGATGGATGACAAGGAAGAAAACCAAATAGGAGATTCCAAAATTCAGCAACACATGGATGATAGTACAGAATGCATTCATTTGTTGCAACTTATGTGAACCATTGTCATATGCCTCCTTAAGGGGATCTCAATACTTCATAAACTTCACTGATGATGTGAGTAAAAAAACATGGGTCTATTTCATGAAAGAAAAAAATCAATCTTTCCAAAGGTTTCAAGCATATTTGTCAAGTCCCACAAATTTATTTATTTTTGGGACAATGATGAGCAATGTGTCAAACCGCCAAACTAATTAATGAGAGAAAGTTGCAGTTCTCTAAAGGAAATGCCTATCTAGTTCCTTGATCAAACCTAGTTCAATCTTGGACTATGTTCACCATGTCAAATAGTTGTGATATATGTACTTGTGTGCAATAGTTTTTTGGAATTTGGAATAGTTTAGGTGCCATATATTTAAGTTGTTCGAATGTTCACTATGTCAATTGTGTTTATGGAGGAGCTCAATGTGCTTAACACCTTGGCTTCCTCAAAATCAACCAGTTTCACATCAACATAACCTTGATCTTCTAGTTATGGGACTAATCATGTAAAAGTTACAAGAATGTTGAAAGGTTTTATATCTAGATGGGACACTCCCTTTCCATGCATGTATTTCAAGGCCTTTGCTATCTAAAACACGGGTTAAAATCCTTAACCATTGCACCAAATTTTTTTTATGTAATAATATATGACATCATAGACATTTTAAATTTTTAACATTCTAAATAGGTTGACCTAAGCTAACCTAGATTAATTTAAACTAACTTAGTTGACTTAGTTACATGAGCTAACTTAGCTCATGTACATACAAAGGTTGACCTAATTATGTACGTATGACCCAATTCTTGACAATGTCTTAGCCTACATTTGTATGACCTAACCTACATAAATACAACCTAGCCTATGTAATTTATTATGTTGTTATTGCTACTCCTCTCATTCATCCATTTTCTCATTGTAAATTAGATAGTAGTCATGTAACATGTTTTATTACTTCAAGTGTTTTCTTGCACTTGTAAAGACTTGCGCCCATATGTTTCATTTAATAGAAGGCACCTTACTTAGCATAATTGTTCTTCTACTAATTGTGGGCTATTTCAAGAAATTGAATGCCCACTTTCAATGGGCATTTCAAAAAAATGCTTCACCTATATTTTTATTTTTTGAAACGAAATAAATTGGAATTCAACATAGGTTCTTATGCTTAATAAAACCCTTAGTAATGGGCTTTATTGAAATCAAGCACATGTTCAACTACACTTCACATCAACCTTTATTCAAGTAAAACCCACAACCAAGGACTTTACCCTATTATAATGATATGTAGTTCATAATCATGACATCCTTTCTAATCATCATCATCATCTATTTTCTCAAGACCTTTTCACACATAAAGTTAGTTATTTAAAAAAGGTTATGATTATGATATAAATGAAAAAGTTAGGGTTATTTTTTATTTTAAGTTTTAAATTTGTTCAATGGTGTAGCTATTTTTATACTAGTATTTTCATTCATATATTTTAATAAAATACCCCTACAAATAAATATAGTAGATGCCATCACATTTTTATTTTTTTTAATTGGCCAATAAGTAGAATAATAAGGAAGTCTCACCATGATGGTTTTAGAAGCTACAAAATCTTTCATTTTGTTGTCTCCTATATTCTATGTGCCTTATGCATAGGTCATTCCCACATTGTTTCCTTCAACAATTTATGTGTTATTCAAATAATTTGCTCATGTGTCATCTCCTTTGATAGTTTGTTTGATCTTTGCATAACTTATTCTTTCGCCATTTCCTTCAACAACCAATGTGCTCTTCACATGTCACACTTTTATGTTGTCTCCTTTGACAAGACTTGTATTTTTGTGTCATTGTGTTGCACCATCAAAGTTGTTGTCAAAGTTTTTTTTGTTTTTGTTCTCCATTTTCTAATTATTGTGTTGTTTTGATTGTATATGTGTTCAAGTATTTTTTTCTATGTATTTTTTTCAAATCAATTCAACATTTTTATAGGTTTTTTGATGTTTGTGATTATGAAAATGTTTTTGGTATGTGTTTTTATTTTTCAATTCTTATTTTTCTTTTTCATTTTTCAAAATTTTGTATCATTTGTTTGATCTTGAAGTTTTGATTTTTATTTCTTCAGTTGCTTCAAGTCAATTCTTGATCTTTTAATGAGTTTAACATGAAGCCATTGAAATAATACATATTGATGCATTTCTTCTAAATGTAACTACAAACACATTAGTCATTATCATTGTGCTTTGAAATTGAATTGATCAAACCTTTTTGTGTTTATTTCCATTGCAATATACAAAGTATAAAACAACTTTTCATAACTTCATGACTTCTTTGATTTTGCATCAGTAATAACTATCTTGCATTAATGAATTAATATTTAACCAAGACTTGGGTGATTAGGTGAAAGTCAAATCTACAACCTAGTATTTTCACTTCTAATGATGCAATATTATGATTTGAAATGGATCAAACATTTCAAAATTAACAAAGAATTTGTTAGCCAACTAACTATGAAGTTGAGGCATCTAATGCAAAAGGACACATAATACAAATGCATAATACGAGTGTTGTATTCATGTTGCATCCTTATTTTACAAGCATGTTCATCAAGAAAAGTACCTCCATTAATGTAGCAAAATGTTTGCAATTGGCCCAAGTTTGCAATCCATTTGGTTTTGTGAGAGTTTGTGTATGCAATCAACATGTTTTTCAAGAATCAAATCAAGTGGTTAAAAGTGGAAACTTGGCAATGGTGATGGTTGAGTTCAAGGAGTTTTGTGGCCTACCATCTATCCATGGTGCTATCGCTTTATTTGATAACACTTTGGATATTTTCAATATTGAAAAGTATACTACAAATCAGCACTATTTAAATGTAAAGCCATTTTGCAATAATTTATTTTTTCAAATCTAAAGCTTATAATATGCAATTGAAAGTTGTTGATTTCATGAAAAAGTTTAGAAATGTTTTCATATAAACGTCAATTTCAATGAATGGTGTTGGTATACTACATATTTCAACCTTGTACCAAAATGCTAACCATGGAGATTTGTCTAGACTAAATCATGGTGCATAAAACTTAGAATTTTATTTGATTGGAGACGAAAGGTTATCTTTTGCTCCCTTGATTGATGATTCCACATCAACAAGTTGGTAATCCATACCATCATAGAAGCATTGTTCAACAAACACCATTAATTTAATGAGGAGGGAATGTTTTGGATATTGCTTTTGGCATTCTAAAGAAGAGATTTAGAGAATTAATGTTCAAAATGAACTTGCATCTTCTTTCTTTACTTAATGTAATGGTTTGTTGTTGTATTTTTTACAACATGATCCTAGATGGGAAGGACTTCGACATCAATACATTAATGATCTAAATTGAGTTGGAAAAATTTGTGAATTTTGTGCATAAAATTGGACAAGGTTAAAAAGATTTTAATGTAAATCAAATAATTGACAATGATGCTAAATTAGAATTAAAAGGTGTTGAAATTTCAAAAATAGGTCAATGAAGTATGCCTTGGAAATAGGTTGCACAAAGGACATTGATTCCTTATTGGATTTCAACTATTTAATTTTCAAGATCAAAGTTCAATGAATTACAGGTTCTAAACATATGCAATATCCATTGTTATGTTTTCATCTTCAAACATCTAATTATTCAAACTTGTTAATCTTGTTATTATCATGATGAATTCAAAGATTAGTTGGATTCACTTGATCTTGAGTTGGAGCTATGTCCTCTTCTAATGAACCTAAAGCCAAATCCATAGGTGTAGGCATAATGGATTTATCTTTGATGAAGGCATGGCACATCATAATGCTAAGTGGAAAAAACACATTCACCATCGACCTTTGTTTGTCTTGTGAATTTTTTTAATCTCTTTACATGAGAAACTTCAATTGATCATTATTAGTGCGTTCATGGATCTTGGTACAACATTCTTTCATTTCCAATTACATGAGGTTGATGCGACCCATTGCTTCCAATATGACCTTGCTAGTTTTATTTGTCACATCTATGATAGGTGAAAAAATGTTTGAACATTTGCATTTCACCCTTGTGTTCCCAAGTGTGGGGTGTTTGCACACTATGGTGACCTTATATGAACATCACAATGGTAGTTTTTCATGTATTCCCTAGATACAAGAAAATAAATAAAATAAAATTCATTGAAATAATAAAAAAAGACTCAATTATTTAAAATTATTATAATCAACCTTCCAAGAATGAAAAAATCAAATCAAAATCATGGATAACCAATAACTAATGGACTTTTGAATTTCCTCACACTTTTTGTCACACTTGTAAAACTCATGGATATGGATTTTTATTTTACAATGTGTTAATCTTATGTGTTTGAAATTTTGGGATATTGGATGAATCATATTTTAAAAACTAAATATCCATGGAATGAATGAAATGTGATTTTAATTTACTATGTTATGGCCTTTTTAAAATCTCAAAAATTGCAATTATTTTAAAAGCCCTTCTAAGCATTTAAAAAAATTATTTAAAAAAAAAATCTTTTGTGATTTTTTTTTATGTCTTATAACATCATAATTTGAAATTATGAATGGAAAAAAATGTTACTTTCAATATCATCTAAATAATTTTAAGCCAGTTTTCAACTACAAAAGGACTTTGAAAAGGGACTTTAATTCACCGAAATTGTCACACCCTAATGTGCTTTCGCTTTGTGACTAGAATTATTGGAGGTTGTGTACAACTAGTGCATGCATTATGAACATCAAAAAGTTATCTCATGATTCAAGAAAGGGTGTTGAGGCTTTTGATTATCTATATAATTATCCAAGATCACAAAATTTACTTGTGCATGTGCATTGGTTTGTTCAATTGGAGGTTGATCATTTGGTATGTAATCATCACCAATAAAATGAACGTTGTTGTGCAAAATCTTGATCCTTTTGTGTGTCAACTTCAAATACTTATGCAATATGATTCCCATCTTTAACATGAAGAAGAACTTTAATGATGTACTTTCCTTGAAGAACTTTATTAATTTCATATTTTTTTTATAGAACTACACGGGCAAATCAAATTTATCATGCTCATTAATAATCAAATCTTAAAACAATGTGTGATGGCTGATGCATGTGTGATAATAACATTTTTTTCCTAGAGAGGTCACTCCTTATATATTTTAGGAACCACTTGAAGCAAGGATATTTTTTAATATGCTATGAAATAATGGCATATTCTTAACATATTATAAATATATTTTCAAAACATTTTCAAAATGAATTATTGGCACCTTATATACATTCAAATAAATTATAAATTTTTTTTAATAAGTTGCACCCTATATTTTTTGCATGCCATTTGTACTAAAATGGAAGTCACCTCCCCAAAAAATCTTTAAATTGTAATAAAAACTAAACTTATTCCATTTGTCTTTGCACATTTTATCATTGTGAGGAATCCTAATGTGAACTTGCTTTCAAAGGTCTTTTGATATTTTGTTCAATGTTTTACATCACAAACTTACCAAGCTTCATAGCCTCGTATAAATTTTGTGCAAAATCTAGTTTTCATAAGTTCATGCAAAAATCACACAAATTTTGTGTTATGGTCAATATGAATAATATTTGTACATATTCAATATTTTAAATATTCAAACATATGAGACATTAATTTTGAATGACATACGTGAATGTTCATGTTTAATACACAAAAATCGCATAGTTTTATCCAAAATTACATTACAATAATTGCATGATTTAATTCCTACGTATTTCACATCAAAACATCACAAGTAAAAAAGACATATAATTTATATAGAAGTAAAATGTATATTTTTCGTGCCATTTTTACACTTTGAAGCCCACTGATGTTGCATGGACATATTGTTTTACGATTTTTGTATGGATTCTATTGAAATTTTGTAATATTGTAAGTTTTTAATATATAATAACCACCATATGAGCTTTTAAATCTATTAACTCCTTTTGAAGCACATGTTCACATTTGATAAGATCCAACATTTTGTTTTACTCCCAATTCATAGTACTTTGATGAACTTTGTGACTCCCTCCTTTTGATAATGCTCCACCTTTCCTTCATGTTGCCATGGTTGCATTACCTATTGATGCATTATTTGATTTCATCACAAATTTAACCAATTGTAAAATATGATGCAAGAAATTGAACTACAACAATTAGCGAAGAATTACAAATAAATGTTATGTAATCCAACCATGAGTTGCAAGGATTGCTAGACAATCAATAAAAACTTGTAAAAAACATTACAACATTCAACAAAAAGTTATGCAATTAAATGTAAAAGTAATTTATAGTGAATGGGAGGAGGCTTTGCAAGGGATGGAGGGAAACATATTGTATGGCGGTATTTTCCTTATCTTGTTTTCGAATGATAAATTATCAATGATGGTAGTTGGAAAAAGTTTAATTTCTGAAAGATTTTTTCATTCAAGGTAATAAAACTACTAATGGATTTACCATTTTTTGTTAGTCACATTGATAATGAGCCATGTGACATGCCACATGGTAATGTAATCTATTTATCTCACAAAACATGTTTGAATTTGAACATAGGTACATAGTTCTCAAAACTCTACCTCAATAAAAATTCCTATTGTATTACAATAGAAGGTGACAATAAGGTGGGTCCTCTCCTTTCAAGTGAATCAAAAGGCTTCTATTTGTAGAATCAAGATTCTTTAGGTTGTTCTTTAGGTTGGGTAAGGAACTCAAATGGAGTTGTTTGGGGAATGGGGGGGTATTGTCCCCAACTTCTTCCCCCACATAGAGCTTCATTCCTAGAACAACCCCATTTTTAGTCCAAATCTTACACAAGAAATGTTTTACACTTTCATGAAACATTCCAAGGTTTTTCACTTTGTATTTTGAACACACCTCTTTGCGTAGAAGATTCATTCATCACTAAAGGAACCTTTCATTGAAAACATGCACACCTTCTACAATTTGAATTAAAAAACCTTTCATGTTTTATGCGCGAATAGGCCTCCTCTCATGGGCCTCCCCTAATTTTTGGGCCTACAACCTTAGGCTACTACTCTTGATGTACTGACCCTCAATTTAGGGGAGGCCCATCAGAGCAAGCCTTGCATTTATGAAATTCTTTTACTTTGATACCTGGAGGGTACCACAGTAGATTGTATTGTTGTGTACCCGGGTATCGCAGAAGGATGTCCTTTTTCGTCCTCTAGAAACGTTTTCATCCGTTTTGAAACAGATGAAAAATGAGTCGTCGATGAAACGTGGTTCAAAGCAGAAGATGAAGAAGAAAACGCGGGAACGCCACCAGACGAATCCTCCCTCGCGCACGCGGACGGACACAAGACTGCGGGAGGGATACGCGACACACAGGCGGAGAGGACAGACGAACAGACGGGAGGCGCAGATGCACATGCGCGCCTTTGTACGACCTCCCTCGCTCGACTGCGTAGCGAAATCATCAGTGGCTTGGTTAGTCTCTGTGCAGAAGGGGATGGGAAAATTCGCCTCCTCTTTAGGCTTTGTGTGTGGGGTTTTTGGGCCTCTATATTTTCGTGGACGGAAGCAAACGGTTTTGCAGGGTTTGCATTCTTTTGTCATACACTCCTTGCCATTCGAGGAGCTTAGATTGGCAGTGAATCTGTATTGTACTGGCAGCGGTTTTTCTAATAATAAAGTGCTGAATAGGTGATCTCCAATCGATTGTCTGCATTGCATTGCATTTCTCTCTTTGCCTAGGGTTTTGATACCGTCACTTTTCGCGTGCCTTCTGCGCAACTGTTGTTGCTGCGCATGTCCATGACGCTAATCGTTCTACATCAATATTCGAAGTTTCAGAGCCGGAACCCGCCATTTTGGTCTCGGGGTTTTTCTTTTCTTCTTGGCATCATTGTGAACACTTTTGCTTTGGTCATATGCACCTCAGTTAGCGGTTCTTCAGGGCGTTAACCTGGCCGTTAAGTGTTCCTTCTGTAGGAGATTAGATGTGGTTCAAGGTTTGGGGTTTCTCAATGTCTGATGTGATGATGCCTTGACAGGAAACGTGAACATTACCAATGTAGGATATAGACGAGAGATTGCAGGTGCAGGTTACTCTGGAAATTATAAATATACTCTTTAAAGAGTGAAGGAGCAAACATTGTGCCTCAGACTGCAGGATTTTTTTAACCCCTTCACTGAACTACTCCTGTTCCTGAGGCTAAGACTGACTTTGGTTGCTTTCAAAGGCCAGCAGCTTGGGTGGAATAGGTGGGGGCATTAGTCAGCAAGTTCAGCAACACAACACTTATGGAAGACCCATGGTTGTTCCTTCCTACCATCCTTCCCTCCATGTACTTTTACAAATATGGTTCAATTGTTAAGAATGAAGCAGCTGCCAGAATTGTGCCAATTGATGCTTTGAAATTATGCTGGGGTCTGTGGATGATGAAGGCAAGAATGGCTGCAGAAAGTGATATATCCACCATTTCCATAATGCACCAGGAGATTGTAAAGTCTTCTCCTTTGACCTTTCGAATTCAGGTCAAGGAGAGATTTGAGCTACTTGTTTCAATAATGCTGTACAATGTAGATCAGTTATATTACTATATTGAGTGAGCAGGGTGTATTTGGTTTCAAACAGTTCTCTAAAGGCGGCATAGAAGAAATTCAATCATTCAGAGGAAATGACTGCAAAATACTGCAGAAATCAGGACCAACAGTGGAGCTTTGCTTTTGAGGAGGATGGATCAATCCCTACGCTGTACTTCAACTTTCAGCCTATTAGTGACATTTAGAGAACGGAGAATAATGCAATGCTGGATTTCATTGGGATTGTTGGGTTGACCAATGTCTCAGGTACTGTTACTTGCAAAAGGTATTGAGACTCACAAAAACCCTCACCAGATTAAGGATGTGTCTGGCTGCAGGGTGGAACTTACAATGTAGGGCAGTTTGTGCCATAAAGCAGGCAGCAGCTACAAGATCTTTGTTGCTCTGGCCATCTGGCTATGATGGTGAGCTGGGTCAGCAAATTCAGAATATTCAGAGGTCAGCAAGTCAGTTGGAACAATATCTTTTCCACAGCTATTGTGGATCATGATATACCAGCAGTGTATCAGCTCTGGGATGGGCTTGATCAGGTGGGAAGACAGTCACTTTCACAATCAATAACTGGGGTTGTGGAACTGGCATGCATGCTGAACTCTGCAAATCAGTCTGTGCAATCAAAGGTGAAGGACTGGGCAGAACTGATCAACCTGACTGGATAAACAGTGAGAGCTACAGCTTTTTGTATGAAGCCTGATAGTTTCTGCTATACTGCCTGCCCACTTGACAATGGTGGTAAGCAGTGCAACAAGAAAGCAACCTACAATGTGATGGCATGGGGCTGTGTGACAGAAGTGTCCACTCTGTACCTGAGTGTGATGACAGGTCAGTGACTTTTCCATCCTAATTATTCAAGACATAGTCCTGTGACTTCACCCTCATGATTCACTGATTGAGGGGGCCTTTTTAACAACTAGATTTGGTAGCATGTATGGAACTGTGTTTGCTTCTATATGCACTCCATGTAACTACCAGTGGAGAATGGCAATGAGTATCTGTCCTTCATTGAAATTTGCAATGCCTCTTTGGTTTGCTGTTCAGAACTTGATCAACATTCAAGTAGATGAATTTATATGGAAGGATGAGGTACTTGGAGGTTGTAATGCGTTGAGATTGGATTGATTGACAGTTTCCAGAGAAGATATGTTCAGAACAATTTAGAGAATGTACCTCTTTGAAACCTTTGAAAGTTTCACAATGAGATATTGCTGTCAGAACCATTTTGAGATGTTCAAATTTGGGGTAACTTAAATTAAGGATTTCAATGACAGATCTTGACATTAAGAGAGAACTTATGTTAATAAGCTTGAGAACTGATCTCTTGGTTGTGAAAATAATGAATCATGTGGAGCAAGACTTTTTTAGCTGAAATCTTCTAAGCGACACCTATAACTTCAATGCAGAGGATTTGAGTTGACACAGTTGCATCTGTAGTTGTTGATCTAATGTTTCTACATTATTCTGCTGCCAAGGAATCATTTGGGCTAATGTTGATTCCACTTGCCTAAAGGTACTTGCTTGATATCAATGTGCAAGAACATACTTGTCCAACATGGGTTACAGCCTTCTAGGGGTTTTTGGCAATGAGATTTTGCAACACCCATTGGAAGTGCTGTTTATGTGGATCCAAAATGATAACCATAAGTTCACTGTATCCATACAGAAGACATTTACAAGGCACTGCCTGGAGCTGAAGGTGGAAGAAGAGATGAACAATGATGAGCACCAGGTGAAACTTCCTTTGGTTAGGGCCGTATCATATCAACTGCATTGCATAATCTCATGATAGATTTGATTGCAAATTTTAACCGTGGAGAAACTCTTCGTAGGCCAGTGGGTCCTGCAACCAATCATGGTGATACATATCCATCTGGAACACCTGGGTTTCCTGGTTCATTATATGGGATGAGTATCAGTGCAGGCATAGAATGAGTGGTAATCTTGGCTATTGCATGTGGAGGGGGTGGAAATGGTGCTGACACAGGTGGATATGGAGGGAGTGATTTTGCCACTGGTGTTGGCAGATAACTTGAGTGGGTATGTTGGGGAATGGAAATGCAAACAGCTATGGAGGAGGCAGTGGTGGTGGCGGCGGTAGAATGCAGTGCTACAAGTACGCACTCCAAGTACCAATAGACAGGAAGGTCAATTTACAAAAGAAGTCTGGTAGTGGTTATGGTGATGGCACCAGGGGTGCTTCATCAAGCAACCTCTACAAATGTGGACAAGGTGGTCAGTGTCAAGGAGGAGGTGAAGGTGGGGGATTATGGTGGGAGCAGCTCTGACGGAGTTGGAGGTCAGGGTGAGGAGGTGGTTATAGGGGCATTTACAGAGTAGGATATACTGAAGTTCCAATTGAAGGGGTCCTGTGCAACTGGCACCAGTCTTTTGTTTTGATGATGGCAGTCCCAACATATGCAATCACAAGCTGTCAGTCATGTTGTCTGCTTGTCTGCAGATTTATTTCTACAGTGAGACTTAAAAACTTATGTGTACAGCCATATTTTCAGGAAATCTCTTTCTTTGTTGAAGTGTCAACATACAAGCCACACCGTTCACATAGGTCTTAATCTGGGCTTCAGGATCTGCTGCTTGCGGGAACACTCAATCTAGCCTTTGTGGCAAATGCAGGAGTCTGGGGAGTTTTTTTAAAAAATTGCTGTGTTCCATTGGTCATTGACTCTTCTGTGCTGCAAAGGAAACTTATAATACAGGATCTTGCAAGGAAACCACAATTATACACTCCCTGTCATGGCCAGCACATTCCCCTTGCAGATTGTGTAGTAGAAGCATTGAATGGGTAAATGGATTCCTTTGCTTGCTCTTCCACATTTGGGCGTGTGTGCTCTCACCAGTGACACCTTGAGCAAGACATTTCAAATCTTGCTCTAGAATTTTTTTGCAGGGACAATGTGTTATTCACATTGTTCATTATAGTAGAATGAGAACAAGAAGTACTTCTGTTTCTTTCAACCTTTGCAGGCTTGCTCTTAGCAATTTAGATGTCTCAGTTGGTACTGATCTTTCTGCTCAGTAATTCTTCACACAGGTATGGGTGGAATACTTGTGGCGAGGACACTTATATTTTCAGATCTTTGTATTTGTATGCCAGGGCACTAATTCTGGGGATCTATAATTGAAGTTTGGCTGCATAGGAGTCATACAACTTCTGGAGGAAAACTAGGCTGTCAGTCAGCTATGCCTGTTTTCAGTATGACTCAGTCGTGGGCATGAGGATCAAGCAACTGCAAAACACCACCTACACAACTGCGCTTGTCATGCACCCACCACCATTTTTGCATATTATCACACTCCATTACAAAATCAAATCATGAATTAATCAATAATGCTGATGTTAAACCCACTAGGATTCACTCAATGATCTCCATACCATGAGGTGTATAATGTAACTTTTAGTATGCATGTGCTGTGATGGTCTAGTGACAATAAAGAACCCAAAAGAGCAAGGTTCTTGACAAGCTGTGGGTTTCACACATCAGTGAACACTCTGCCTGGGAGATGGATATGGAATAGCTCTACAAAGACTGCTGCTACAAGAGCGCATCTTAAAAATTTGAGCACAAAGTTGTTTGTGGAATTTTGTTTGTTTGGGCTTAATGGCAAGTCTGAGTCAAAATCCTTCACTTTGAAGGGCGGGGTTGGGAGGGGTCCTTCAGTGCAAGAGTACTTGTGGGAGATGAGAGATGAACCATGTCCATCAAGGAGGTCCCAGTGCCTGGACTCCTCACTTGCTGTGTACTCAGGTCTCTGGTTCAACTCTTGTCTCAGGTAGGCTCAAACTAGAGTTGGGCAGTTGAACTAGAGTTGGGCAGTTGTTTGTTTTTGTTAATGAATCAAAGAACCTCCAGGTTCAGGCTTTTGAGAACCGTCAGTCAAGGGTCAGCAGAACCAGCGATTTTTTTGGGCGAGTTTTCACCACTTTGTGACCCCAATTTTTTAAAAAGCAAAAAATTGGAAAGTTTCTTTTTTCTAGTGTAAATTCGAGAAAAAGATGCTTTTTTTTTTTTTTGGAAAACTCGAAAAACTTCCAAAACCACAAAACTGAGGAGGGGGATTAAAAATAATAATTTGATTATTAAAAAAAAAAAAACTGAGAACCAGTTCTTTGATTTTGGAGAACTGCCAGTCAAGGGTATACATATACCTTACCATTACCCGCCGGTTCCATAAAGGAGAGAACCTCCCAGCGCTGGAAGTCTGGAGGAAACAGCAAACCAAGCAAAATCAAAAGACCCAGTGGGCAGGCCTGGCAAGTGAACTGACACAGAATATTGCAGCAGTTCTTTGGTTGGGTGGGTACTTGTGGTGGTGGACAGCAATTGTTTAAAAAATCCTCTCAAAGGAACCAAAATCCTTCAAATTATAACTCTACTAGTGGGTACCCGTGACCTTTGGGCACTGTGAAGTCCCTCGGTTTCTTTAAACTTGGTTCATGTTTTAGTTTTTTTTTTAAACTTTTTTTTCTTTTTTTTAATGTGTTTTCTGTTTTTATTATTATTTTGTATAATAAAAATAAATTGTTTTTTTCACTTTTATAAGGATATTATATAAATAGATAATAACTAATCTCAAGTTTCCACACAAGCCAAAACATCATCTTTCAAAAATCCTCATGTATTAAAAAAAATAGACCTATTATTATTACCTAGGGGCATATAAAAATCCCTTAAGCTACTATACTCTAGAATGAATCTAAACACAATATCCTCGCCTTGGTAGGCAAAACCAACAAGGGGTGTGTCACACTGTGGCCTTGCCATTTACATTAAAAAGCATATTAAGGCAAAACAAGAATTATGAAAACTCAAAATATTTCACCATGCAAAAATATAACCTTCAAAAAAAATCCTCTAAAAGAAACCAAAATCCTTCAAGATATTATAACTCTATAATAACTAATCTCAAGTTTCAAACACAAGCCAAAATATCATCTTTCAAAAAAAAATCCCTCATATAAAAATAGACCTATTACTATTTTACCTAGGGGCCTATACATCTTGGATTGGGAAAATGGGCAGCCCGAGAAAAAATAATAATAAGGTAGTACACAATTTGGAGGAACCTTGGCTGATTTAATGTTTCGTGTTCCAAGAATGTTCCAACTCAAAACTGGATGATTTCTGTTATTCTGCCTGCCTGCCTACTTTAGCATTCATTACCTACCATCCCTGTACCTCTTTATTCCTTGTGCTAGTTTTTTTAAAGGTGCATTCACACTTGGTGTTAGGGACTCTAGAGTTGAGTTCACTACCACTATGCTAGCCATTTAGGACTAAAACCTAGTTGCCATGAAATTTTTTATCTTAAGCTACATTTGCTTAACATTGAGCTATGGCCCGTTTAACATTGGGTGCCACCTAGGATGCCACCTAGATTTTCATTTAACATTGACTTCACATCAAGTGTGAATGCACCCTAAATGTATGTTATAAGTAATCCAATGAAGGTTTGGTTCAGGGTTTTTTTTTTTTTTTTTTCAAATTTGTGAGGTGGGTGGACTTGGCGATCATCCACAAAGGACTTAGCCAAATTTGGCTACAGGGTCGAAAAGGATTTTTATTTATTTTTGGAACCCTGCTATATCTATTTTGGAGACATGCTAGAAGCTATGATCTAAATATGGCAAATTCAACCTTTTTTTTCCCTCAAAATACGAGAATTTTGGCCAATTTTTCCCCAAAAAACTTTTGTGGGATTCTCATTGCCTTTTCTTTTTTTTGGGCCACCAAGTGGCAAAATCTCACCCCCAAAAAAAGAGAAAGTAAATAAACATTGATTTGATTGCACAAAATTTTATCACAAATTCCAAAGATGATATGGTAAGATTGGAATTGGTAAGGGTAGACAAGTTTAGGTTCAGTAGTCATCTTGTCCTACCAACTTCATCTTCAGTTTCAAATTCACTCTAAATGGAATGGAAAGATGCCTTTTCATTTTATTTTTCTTTTTTAAAACTATTTAAAAAAAAAACACCATAGTCATTTTTAGTTGAAGTGATGAACATATTTTCACTACCTTATGCATCAATTTGTATCTTGTTTCTCTTAAATTCAATTTGAATTCAATTTAAGTTGCATGTAGTGTCACTCAATATCTATATATTAAGATAGGTGTTTGTTTTGTTTGTGACCATGCTTTAACCTTCCCCAATCATGGGGGCCCCTTGCTACACTTTAGGTACTTTTGAAAAACCCTCATGAAGGAATTCACAATTGAGCTTTTTTTAAGTCATGCCTCTCAGAGCTTTGAAAAGTTTTTAAAGAAGTTATATCCTTTGGAGTCTTGAAGATGATCACATATGGGCCAATAGCACAAGGTTTCACTAATTTTCATTCAAATGAAACTTAATTTTCACAAAATCAATTTATCTTTTTCATCATTTCATTATCACAAATGGTGCACAACAACATGAAACCTAAGTAATATAATTGTGTTGAAGCTTACCCAAATACTCCCAAATACTACGATATTTGAAATTGTTGTACAATTGGGGTTATGTGACCTAGCACCATCCAATGCACACCATCCATTGGAAACCTAATATAACTCACATGTGGATGAACCATGACAAAATGTTCCACCTTGCTAACCCATCTTGTATACCATCCTACTTCCACACCTAGGTAACCCCAGTACCTGGGTAATTATTTATGTATGTGAACATCATAAATAGAGAATGTAAGTAGTCTTCATGTAGGTAGGTAAGTAGATAAGGCAAATTGTGTTTACTAGGTAGGTAGATACATGTGAACGGTAAGGACCTTGGTAGTCATTGCTATGGGACAATAATCCAACCAAAAGAAAAGTTTTTTTTGTACATGACATCCATCCTACACATTTCACTAATGTGTTGTTGGTTCATTATGGCATAACAACATTTAATGCATCCCTTGAGATTTAATTTGGTTCTATAAAATTAGAAATGTAATACTATGGGGGAGTGTTATAAAATTTCACCATTGAAACATTTCCCTATTATTGCAAAAAGATTTGTGTTCATTGGTAGCATTTATGGAAAAAATTGTGCATGATGTATGCCCCATACCCATATAACAATTTTCACTACATTTGATTTGAACAAAAACAAAATTTGTTGCATTCCCTAGCAAATACTATCTATGATCATTTGTAGATAATTTAAATAGGTAAATGGAACATCTCCAAGTTATGATAATTGAAATAAGTTGTAATTAATAATTGGTGTAGTTTTTGAATTTCCAAAAGTTTTGGATTATTAGCACGTAAGTAAATTACAACAACATTGGAACATTTCTTTATCTATTCTCCACTATGTTTTTAGAGTAGTTTACCCCTTATTTGGGCATCTACCAATTATTATAACTAGTGTTATGCAACTATTTGAAAATTTGAAAATAGGATTCTAGGTCTCATAGAACCCATCATTGCAAGACTCAAATATCACCATAAACTTAGTTTGTATCATTTAAAATAATCACTCTAGTTCCAATTTTTCAAGTTTCAATTGTTAAGGTTCCTTACACAGTCAATTATCTATGATCCAAAAAATAGGTAATTATATATATATTTTTTCATTTTCAAGAACTTTGTCATGGGTTGTAATTAGTAATTGGTTCTTTGAATATGTAGGAATGGTTAACAATTGTGGATAAATTTGAATTTTTTTTTGCATTGTCAAAAAAGATACAAAAATACACATCTGATATATGTGATAAACATCAAAATTATTCATGGTTATGAAATGGATAAACAAATACAATATATAATCAAAAAAGATTTAACAAGTTGAAAAGTTCATCATTATAAATTTAAAAAGGACATGTGTGATACCTATCCCAAATGAGCCCCACAAAATGCATGGGTTCTTCCAATAGAGTAATCCTTGTCATCAAACTTCTTGTCACTCAATATTATTATCATATGAATATTACACGCTCTTGAAAAATAATCGTAAACCTTTTTCCAAATGTCTTGTACTTTATGATGGGGTTAATGAATTTCATCCATGACATTGCCTACTATTTTGCTGACAAATTCCATTCGGAATGGCTTGAAGCTTGTTTAGATTTCACATGTGGAATTCCCAATGATTATCAAATTATCCATCCCAAAAGCAAAATTGAATCAATTATAGGTATGGTTGAAACAAATTCATCACATAAACAAAGCTTGAAATCAACTTATCAAGCCTTGAGTCTTCAAAGAAAACCCTCTAACATATTGCAATTGATATATCATGTATCAACAACATTAGACCATAATGATTTGAGCTAATAGCTTATGGATAATGAGTAATGTGACGATTTTAACATGAATGACTTGTTTGTTTGTCAAAGTGGGTATATATGTAAAGGAGGCATAGCCATGAATAACATATTTGTTTTGTTATCAACACCTATTATACAAATCAAAATGAAAGCTTAATCTTCATTTGACTTGGCTATCCATAGACAATGAAGAAAGATTCACCACTTTTCAATTTTCAACCTCATAAGTTGATTGATTTATTTATTTCAAATGGTGCAATTTTAAATATTGTAACATTAAAGGAGACCACTTGGTAACCATTGTTTTCATACCTCATTTGATTTTGGTTCCAAAAAGTTCATACTAATTGACACAAGAACAATGTGATAACTATGAAAAGTGAGTTGCTCCTTGGTTCGAGTGAATATTCAAGTGTACAAAATAATTTAGATTTGCGAGAGCGGGGGTTAGTTGAAAAAAGGCCAAATTGCATGTGAAAGGTCAATAGTCCATGTTTGGGATTCTCATAACGGACTCAAGTTGTCAATGTCATTTGTGTTTCACAAGGTTCTAAATAACACTTTCATTCATATTCCATTTTGGAAGTGTCCAAATGGTATTTCTACTTTTCACCAAATCAACTCATAAAAGTACAATTCCACCTATATGTTGTTTACACCTTTGGCTATATGGGAAACAAAATAGAACAAAAGTACATTGTTTTTAATCATATTTCAAAGGTGATTTGGAAATGTGTCACCCAAAATATGTAACATAATGATAAGGTAAACATTCCCATCTTTGAACATTGACAAGTAATTGAATTGGTCGTTCAATGACTGTGCACAAGCCTTTGGCTATTCACATGCATGCCTAAGATTGAACAATTGGTTTAAAACATGTGTTTAGATTTTTTTGAGCAAATAACTAGAATGTTATTTTTGTGATTGTTTATGGGGGTTTCTAACTTAGGACCTTCAAATTTGAGGGGCCATATTTCTCTCATTTCTTTTTCATTTTCAACAATTCAATGCGCATGAATGTGCTAAGGGAAGGACTACACTTGCTCTTTGGACACCATCATGAATTGTGAACTCCTTTGAAATTTGACAACCTTTGATACATGATTTGAATGCACATAGACCAAGTTAACCTATCACCCACAAATGGATTTGAAAAAACAGGTGATTGAAATCCCCATGTAAGCTTTCAAATGAGATTGCCATTTCATTTGAAGAACTTTCATCAAATCATTGATTGTGGTGCTCAACATGGGGCAAATAAACAAACACAAACATTTGTTCAAAGAAGTGAAAAAAATTATGGTTTTGAATCATTTCCACCTAGGAAAAATATGTGAATCTTGCATGAAATTTTGTTACCCAATGAGCTTAACATGCAATGAAATCCATCAAATCAGAGAACAATCTACATATCATAAAAAGGATGCAAGTACAAGAATGAAGCAAAAATGTGACCAAACATGTGTTAGAATTAAGAGTAATGACATACTCCCTTAATTCATCTATTGTTTGGGGTTTGAGTCAATGGATAAATTCCACCCAATAAATATCCTTGAAACCAAACATGTTGAAACATGACCAACCTCGGCATATCAACTAAGAAGCTACCCGATACAAAATGCAAAATCATTGCCCCTAACACCCAAACACCAAAACCATCACGCACTTATCCTAAGCTATGCATCATTCATAAACAACAAGTTGATACCCAACTCTTTAGTTGTTTTGACAACATGTTGAACTACAGCCTCCTGTCTCCTTGACCACACACACAAATGTTAACATTTACTTAATGAAATATGTTCATTTTGGAACTCATCATCAATTCTAGTAACGAAGTAGGTGCCATTCATTTGTTAGGTGTTCACAGTTTGGATATAGAAGGAAAAAGGTTCATTCATAGGGTGTCATGTGTTTTTGAGACTGTTCATGGAATTGGGTAGAGGAGCAAATTGGGGGGGCTCTGGATGGAAGTGCCATAAAATTGCACAAGTGACATTTCCTTCATTTAGAACAATCAACCCATGAGTTCTGCAACTTAGGTCTGTCACTACTTGGGGTGTGAAGTTAGTACTACGCCTCTGCACCAGCTCCAGCTTTCCAGGTTGCATGACATCACAACGTTGCAGCAGTTGTGACACTGGTTCTGTCCTGGAAGCATTCATCACAAAGCACAGTCACAGGTCATGGTTGACCCGACCCAAACCTCCCAACAACAATTGACTGAACTTCTTATGATCCCAAACCCTAAATCCCAATAATTATTGGCAAGCAGCTCTTATTACACACACCCAAGTTTGTTTTGTGAATCAAAACAGATAGATGCATTAAAAAAAACCAGGACTCATCAAAAAGATGCTGCTATCAATAAGAAGCCTGGGGATTTGCTAACTGATTTTGAGGCCACTTGTAGAGAGTCCAGAGTAATGAAGAAGGGGGTGTCTGTGTTGGCAGGTGATTATTTATGACTTCTGCCTCCTCCGCACCATTTAATAAATATTAAGATTGTTAACAGGCATTTTTTAGAAGTTCAAAAAATTTCATGGGAATTTGAGCTATTGCAGCAAATGATTGAGTCCCTGCAAAGGTTAGGCTATTTATAACATTGGAAAAACACTTAACAAAAGATTGTGAATGGTGGTGGCATCATTTTTTTTAAAAGTAAAAAGGCGAGCAAAGTGCTACACTGCCACAGTGTCGTCACACTCATAACCCATAAACCAGTAAGCTTCACATTTCTCCACCACACTCTGAACAAAATGATCCAACATGAAACATGATCAAAAGAGAAAGAAACACTATCATTGATTGATATATGGCTCACAACCTGACTCTTATTATAGAACAGAGCAGCTGGTTTTTAATAGTTTAGACTGATGATTCTTTCCTTCTCTGACAAGGGATGAGATAAAAATAATTACAACTTTCATAATTTCATATTACACATTCATATCAACTTTAGGTCTTATTGAGTTTAGAGAGTTCTGCCTTGCCATCTCATCTCATTCATGAGATTGCTATCAAATTACTGCTGCACTGTTGTTGTTGCTGCTGCTAGAGTAATTTAGGCACTTGCCACAGGCACAAGTTGAGAGTAGATGTATGATGTACTTACTGTGCAAGAGAGTTGAATGATGTGAGCATAATAACAAGGGGTGTGTCACACTGTGGCCTTGCCATTTACAGTAAAAAAGTATCTTAAGGCAAAACAAGAATTATGGAAACTCAAATATTTCACTATGCAAAAATGTAATCTTCAAAAAAATCCTCTAAAAGAAACCCAAAATGCTTCATGATATTATAACTCTGTAACTAATCTCAAGTTTCAATACAAGCCCAAATATCATCTTTCAATAATCCTCATATAAAAATAGACCTATTATTACCTAGTTGCCAAAATCCCTTAAGCTACTACACTCAATAATGAATCTAAACACAATATCCTTGCCTTGGTGGGTTAAGACCAATAAATCCATGGGATGTACATAAGCTAATTGGGTTCAATGTACATTGTATAGGCTAGGGGAAGGCTCCCATTGAGGGGTTTATGGTTGTAAGCTGTAAGTTCCCTACACCGTATAACCCCTAGGTGTATCAAGCTTACAACTATAATATCCCATGTGGGCAGTGTAATGCTTCCTGAAAACCAGTTGAAATTAGTTTTAAATGTGAAAAGGCCTATGTGACTATTGTTGTAGGCTCTTGTATTTTTATTATAGGCTCTTAAGAAGGCTCTAGGGTTCTACTAGTGTTGGTCAATTATGTGGGAAATTTCACATAATAGCCAACAAGTCAATTTGTGATTAATTTTCATTCTATATTTTTGGGAGAGGTGATCTTAAGTTTTGAGTATGAAATTCAAGTTAATTTCTACTTTTTATGTTTTGGGAGAGACCGTCTTGAGTTTTGTCATGCACAACCATATTGGTGCATGCATCTACCGTTGTTCACACACACATAAATCACCCTAAATTGCACCTCACTTCTAAACTCAAAAAATTTGCTCACCTACAAAAGATTTATTCACCTTCATGAGTTTATGTCAAGTTCAGTTCTATAATGGTTGAGTTAACCTCAACCTTGAATGTCAAGTTGTTGAGAGGTTTGGGACAAATGAAGAAGCAAATGGACAAGGGAACACTAGGGTTGGAATGTCAATTGCTAATTAGCTTGAAGATGAAAATGTATTAAACATCAAGGGTCTTTTAAATTGAAACAAATGTTCATAATCAAAATAGTGGAGAGGTTAATTGTGGCTTCAAAGTGCACAATTCATTTGGTGTTGTTTTTTCTTTTGACTTTGACTTCTTTTAAATGCAAATTCATTTCAACTTTTTGTTCAAAGGTCATGTGTGCATGGAACTTTGATGTTCGAATTGCAAGTTAAAATCAATGATGACCCATTTTGCAATGACATCCATGACATGCTTGTTGTTTAATGCTTTTATACTTATTTTTTGAATTATTTTTGTTGAAATTGTATAATATCATTGAAAGACGAATACTTTGTGCATTTTCATTTGGGTTTTTTTCATTCCACACATGTGTTGATGCATTTTATGTGCCCATGAAGTGTGAAAATTTAGGGTTTTAATGTTCTTCATTTTTTGTCCTTTTGAATGTGTGTGATGTGAATGGGTGGCAATGTTTTGTTCTTGTGATTAATTTCTCTATATCTTTGCAATAGCTATAGACCAAAAAACATTTGTTGAAAACATGGGTAGAGTTTATGAACAAGCTTGTGATGTGAACATAATTAACCCAATTGGCAACTCATCTAATGTTGAAATTATTCATGTGCAATGAGGTGGTAATGTTGTAGGAAAAAATGAACTACATCTTGTAGTTATAAATGTTCAAGTTTGGAATGGAAATCACATAATAAGACCTCAATTTGTTGGGGTTTTTCTGTTATCAACAACATGTTGACCTTGAGAATCCACAAATGATGTTGTGTATCATATGCAAGTCTTGACAAGCTTATAGTAACATCTTAAACTAATTCTTAGGAAAGGGCTCACCAAATACAATAAAAGAAATGAAATTACTAGATTATGAAAAGACATGTTGATAGTACAAAATTTTGTTTAGATGTTAAAAGAATTCTACATTAAATGAGAATGTCATGGAAAAGTTCTTTTCAAACTAAATCATAGTCAACAAGGGAAGAAAAGGGCTAGGTTGATTAACTTTATGATCACCACATTTTTTAGTCAATAAATCTTCTCAAGAATAATGATGAAGCACAACAAAGGTTTTTTGAACAATTTGTGCTTTATATTTGCAAAGGTTACATGGCTCTTTCCATGTGTGAGAATATTTTACTATGTATGCTAGTATGCACCAATGCCCTCACATTGTGTTTCTTTCTTGTTCAAATAATAGTTGCAAATTCAAAATTTGGTAGCACATGTGAGTTTCCATGTGCTACCAAATTTTGAATTTGTCACTACTATTTCTACTAATTTTGATCTCTAAATGTTCAAGGGTGGCATGGACATTTCTATTTTGGTCATAAACTATTTGGATGAAGTTTGAACCTCAAGGCATGCTATTATGGGGCTATTATAAATGCATGAAACGTTTTGTAGTGCCATGGTTTCATAACTCCAAACTTTATTGGTAGTTTTTGAATCAATTTGTCGTGTGATTACTTTGTGAAAAATAATAATATTAACTTGGGAACTACACTTATAAGATTGCGGTCTATCATTGATTGTGAACCTTTGAAACTTTTGTGCATTATGAAAGTATTTGACTTGCACATGTGATGTTTAAAACATGTCAATATGCAACAAATGATGACAAGGTTTATTTGAATTTAACTCTATTAAGACATCAAGGAAAAGGAGGCAATAGTGGGAAAGGCCATGAATTGACAATGGAATGAAATATCAAAAATGGAAAATTAATTTGGTGAACACAAGTTTTGCCATCAAAATTATAATGTTTGAAGAAATTTTGGAATTCAAGCAAGTCATATTGTTGTGTTATGAGAGAAAAAAGGTTTTAATTTTATAGCAAAAAGTCCTTAAGCCCCAAATGTGAACCATTGTCAAACCTATCACTCAATGTTTGAACCATGTAGTGATGACAAATGTAATGAGCTAGTCCAAAGGTCAATAGCTACAATCATATGTTTATTTACAACAACTAACCTAATTGTGGCTATGGAAATTAAACCAAATTCTCTTGTGGATGGAATGAAACATTTGACAAATTTGATGTTGAATTTTGCATCTTGAAAAGTAACATGTAACATGAAATTATAAAGGTGATCACACCATTTTTGAAGATTTTGGAAACATTTGATTCCTAATTCACAATATGTTGGCCTTAATGTTAGATTTTCGTTTCAAATCCTCATGGGTTGTGGAAAACTATGTGAAGTGTGGAAATGCAATTCTTATTGTTGGATATGATTTGAAGGAGGTTATAACCACTTTGATGAAATTCTTGATCAATTAAACCTTTTTTCCAAACTTATGCAATGTCATTTTACACACTTAATGTTCATGTTGACATGAAGAAAATAGTAACATATTTGGTGTTGGACCACCCATTTAACAATTTCATGCACATTTATTAATGGAAGGTTGTTTTTGTTTCAAAGGTTATGTGTCACGACCCTAACCTTGGGCTTGCAACCAAGGCAAGGGCATGGAAAGGTGCAAGCTAAAGGTGCAACCCATGAATCACATACACATTCTTGGGAATGCGAAAGAATGTGAGGGAATGAACCCACATATTCCCAAGTGGTCCCATTTTGAAAGTTGGAATCACGATGGACTTTTGAATATTTAAAAAGCGGTTTGAGGGGCCAAAATTCATTGGATTGAATATTTCCTTATGCCATTAGAAATCTCTTAAAAATCAGATGTTTAAAATGGGTTCAAATTATCCATGGTTAAAAAAAAGGTCAAAAATCAAAATGTTAATTTGACTCCCAACCACTAAAAGTTAAGAATCTCCTTGAATTACGTGCGTGTAAGAAGCATACTAAATATCATTAGAAAATTCTCAATGAGAGCTACAACTTCACTTCAAACCTCATCTCAATTGAAGGTTTTCACAAGAAATTATGGGTGTCCAAAATGGTGGCAGTTTCAATTTTAGGAATTATGAAATTCCTAACTTGAGAATCTTGAGAGAACGTCATTTGGGTTTAATCCTTGTGGCGAGCCACATAAAATATTATAAGAACGTGCCCCAATTCCTTCTTCTTCCAATGTTTTCACGTTGAGATTTGCATTTGAGTTTTTAAAAGAATTTGAGGGTGCATCATTATGCATCCCCCCACTTGCACATGTATATCCCCTAGTTTGGTGGCGGACCCATGGAGGTCTATTTTCAAATGTTGGTTTTTTTTCCAAACAATTTATGGGGATTCCCAAGTTTCAAATTGAGGTTAAAAGAATGTTTAACATGTTTAGTGTCTTAGAAACCATGTGGCATTGTTGTTTACAAGTGAAATTTTTTGATTGGATCATCAATATGGTAAAAATTAACTTAATGGTTTACGTTTGAATTGCATAACACGTTTAGATTTCAAGGACTATATTAAAGTCAAAGTTGTTTTAGCTAAAGAAAACAATGAGTTGATTGAAAAAGCTAAATACTTTGAAAACTTTAAGGTTATCGACAACTAGATAAGTCACCTTCAACAAATTTTCCATTTTTTTTCCAACTAACCCTCCCTTGAATTGCTTTTAATTATTTTTTTCTATGTGGATGTTGTAAGGTTGGTTGATTATCACTTTTTTATGGAGCTCACCAACATTAGAAATTGTCAATCAAGTCACAACAAGTGCTTGATTTTTTTTGGGCTTCTAGGTGTGGTGTTGGGGTGGTTTTGTGTTTATGTAGATGTTTGTGTTTTGTAAACAACTTGCATTGTAATGGGCAAAGTATTTTTTAAAAACAAGAGTTCAATTCCCTTCATAAGCTACTTGATTTTGGATGTCATTCATTTATTTGGATTTGCATAATTAAAATGTGAAATTTGTTAACACACATACCTATAATTAGTTTGAATTCCAAAACCAAGAAATACATGACTGACAATCAGTGTAAAAATTCCTTGAATGCATAACCATCTCTACAAGTAAAATTTTGGAAACTCCAAAAACACATCCTACAAAAGAAAAGAAAAGGATGTGCCCTATTTATATTATTGATGAAGTCTAAAACAAAATAGTCTAAAACAATATAATGAACCAACACTAGCAATGTGAGGCGGATATAGGGGGTTTACGAAATAAGTTGCCTAGTTTATATGCTCATATAATTGCAGAAAGGTCTTATGCTTGACCATTTGGAGCAATTTTGTAGATGTTGCCATCTAGTTGACAATTTCATTGTGACTAGTGTGGCCTGTGCCATTGGCCCAAGTGTGAACTTGTCTTCAACTGATTTTCCTTCAACTGAAAACCTGGTTTTTTGGAATTTATTTGAATTTTCAGCAGCAAAAATCACTTAAAAATCAATATCTCACAGATTCTGAATCCAACTCCTACAAAATAAATTCCATTAAATCTTGCTCATCAAGATCTTTCCAATAACACCAAAGGCACATTCCAATTCCTCCAAAAATTTCAGCTACAATTTAATTTAACTTTCAGTGAAGAAATCATTCAATATTCAAGAACTTTTGCACTGCAAGTCCAAACGCTGTGGAACCAAGCCCATGCACCCCTCCTTGTTGAGAGCTTTCCAAAGAGACCAAGAACGCAATTTGAAGCATCCCGGTTCAGTGGGTCTCGTAAGTACAAACAAAACAAACAAACTATCTTCCTTCATAGATAGACTAGTGTGACATGTGCCCTTGGCCCCAAGTGTTACCACATCCTCAACTGATTTTTCGTTCCAAAACCTGGTTATTTGGAATTTATTTGAATTTTCAGCAGCAGAAATCACTTAAAAATCAATCTCACACATTCTGAATCCAAATCTTACCAAATAAATTCCATTAAATCATGCTCATCAAGATCTTTGCAACAACACCAAAGGCACATTCCAATTCCTTTGAAATTTTCAGCTATGATTTAATTTCATTTTCAGTGAAGAAATCATTCAATATTCAAAGAACTTTTGCACCACAAGTCCAAACACCATGGAACCAAACCCATGCACACCTCCTCATCAAGAGCTTTCCAAAGACACCAAGAACACAATCTGAAGCATCCCAGTTCGGTGGATCTCATAACCACAAAACAAAACAAAAACAAACAATCTACCTTCCTTCATAGATGGTTGCCAAAGATGAATTAATTAGTATCGGTTCATTCTTTAATTTTGTTATAACCACTGATTCTTGGATTTTGAAAATTTTGAGAATCAAACAACCCCGCATGTCAACCATCAGTTCTGGGTCTTTGAACATTCTCAAACAACCAGCAGGTTTCCTCAATGAACTGATGGTTTAGGGTAGTAGGTTTTTTGAGTTTTTGAGAACCATGGATGCTCTTGGGTCGAAACCAGTTCTTCAATTGTTTGAGAATCGCTGATCAATGGTCCTCCATATACCTGACTGCCCTTGCCTGCCGGTTCATTGGAAAAGAGAGAGAACCTAACTCACCACAGTGAAAGTAGCTGTTAAACTTGTCTCTGTTTTAGACTCAGTTTCTGCTATAAATTCTACATGCAGGCCTACTACTTACACTCAAAAGACTTCCATAAGATTCAATTCTTGTGTGAAGTGATAGAGGAATGTATCTTTCTTGAATGACTTAATAATACTGAAGAGCAAAGCCGCGCTTAAAAAACTGCTAAATTGAAGTCTGGTGGAGCCTGAAGGGTACTTTCTTTTTTTCAGGTGCAGGCTGCTCTGTCAGAGAGCCCAGAGGCACACAGTTGTTATGTGGACAAGGCTGATGGGTAACAACAACCCAACTCTTCACACATTCAGTCCAGTCTGTAGGACATTTTCGGCAACAATTTCTGCTCATTATCTGGATGATGATCTTTCTCACTCTGTCTTTGTAATCGAATTGGTATGGTATGTATGATTCTGGGCCCCATTTACTATTTGAGGCCAAGCAAAGCAGTGCTTCTAACTCAGCAGGTCATGATTCGTTCTCTAAAGCAGCAGCAACGTCCCCTTCGTTTTTGTGTGGAGAGAGAAAGAGAGACGGTGCAAATGCACACTCTCTTAAGTGACAAGTTGCTCGGGAGAGTTTCAAAGTTATTAATAAAGTTATCCGTAAAAGTCAGGATTGTGTGGCCTTGCCATCAAGATTTACAAGTATCTTAAGGCAAAAGAAGAATTATGAAAACTCAAATATTTTCACCATGCAAAAATATAATCTTCAAAAAAATCCTCTAAAAGAAACCAAAATCCTTCAAGATATTAGAGCTCTGTAACTAATTTCAAGTTTCAACACAAGCCAAAATATCGTCTTTAAAAAATACTCGTATAAAAATGATCTACTAACTACCTGGGGGCCAAAATCTCTTAATTAAGCTACTATACTCTATAATGAATCTAAACACAATACCCTTGCCTTGGTAGGCAAGGCCAAAAAGTACACTGGGCTTCAAGGGGGCATGAAACTTGCAAAATTTGGTGCTAAACTGAGTTTGCCCCCTGTCTTTATTTTCCTTGAACGCCTTCTTCAACCAATCGCTGCTGCTACGTATGTGTACTGTAACTATAACTGTTCTCGAGCCTCGTGCATTTAATCTTGAGTCTCAGTGTTTCATACCCTTATTTAGTAAAATTTCATTACTTTGCGGACAACAGCCAGGAGAGGATGATGAAGCATCAAATGAGGGGGTGCAACTCAGGCCCAACAGGGAATTACTTTAAGGATAACTGTATTGTGTCGAAGTTGTTGTACATTGCACAACTACTGCACTCCTGAATTTTGTATGTTACAAAAATACCCCATGTTTGACCAGGCAAAGTGCAATCTGCTTGCAAAGTAGTGTTGGTGGGTATATTGTCTTGTGGAGAGCCCAGCTGGTACAGACATCAAAATATCAACAGAAAACATGAGTAATCTTTTTTTGATACATCCAACATTTCCAAAATCAAAACCCTAACCCTAACCCTATAATGATATAGGTGACATGGTTCTCACATGTTATGCAAAAGGGTCAAATTTTTTTAAGTTCTCAACTTAGAAACCACCTAGTATGATGTCAAACTAGGTTTTGGGTTTAGTAATTAACCTGGGTTTGTAGGCTCTGGTTTCTTGTTACAAGTGACAAAAGGGGTTTAAGGTTTAGATATAACCAACATGCCTAAAACACAGGTCTTCACACTCAGATATAGGTTAGGTATATAATATGTCAGAAATAACGCTTTTTCCAAAGTTATAACTAGACCAGCATGGTGGGTATTTACAAAGTTAATACTAAGGAGATATGATATATTAGAGTTTTTCTTAAAGTCATCCTGTCTTCAGCCCATCTTTGGGCCTCTTTTCACCCCCCTTATCCCCTCTTTGAGTGAGGTCTAAGGAAGTTTTATTAAATCTGGGTATGAAATGCTGACCTGACTTTACGAAAAACTTTTTCTATATAGTCAGTTCTCATCAAAATCCATTGTAGGCAGGCTGGTTTTCAATATCCTGCTCTGAAACCGGCCACTTACCCGGGTAAAAATGCAATACCCAGCCAACAGTGATTTCAACAAGGTAAATTTCCTTTCTCTTTTTTTCCTCCATTTTTATCTATACATTTGTGAAATTCTGAAAAAGAGATTCCAGGCCATTAGCTGACACTATTTTCTACAGAAATTAAGAACCCAGCTCTGCAATCCACTCATAAATTGTACATGATGAACTTTGAACTTGAACTTGAATGAAAAAGTGAAATACCTAGTTCCTTTACTTCAAATCATGATGAAGAATAATTGCTGTAAGGGTGTATAAGTATATGCTCCAAGGAGGAATTTTTTCACTATATTTCTTTACTCCATCTCGCAAGAGCCACTAAAGCTCAACCCAACAATATTAATAGTTCCCCCTTGAATGTGAACAAAGTTCCCTAAAACCCAATTTTTATTCCCTTACAAAATAATATTTTCCAAAAACATTTGAACAAATGATAAATCCATGTAGTAGTAGTATAGTGGCAGCATGTTTAACACGTGTTTGTGAAATAATTAATTAAATTTGAAGTGAAAGTTTGAAAAATAGAATATTCCTGAAAAATCAATAATTTCCTTCCCCAATTCTTGCTATTTCAAGTTTTTTTGGGGGAAATTTTCAGCATTTCTGAAATTTATATAGTTAGTGTCAAAGCTACCAACGTAGTAAGGGTATTTGAAAAGGTTGCCTAATTATCATGATATGGCTGTTTCCTTCGATACATTCCAAACAACAAAATTATTCATAAAATAATCTTCACTTTGGGCCTCAGTACAGCCACTCATCCTCCCTCCCTAACACCCCCAACTAGTCACCATACTCTTTATTCTAACCAACTATAACTTCTAAATAGGTTACCACCACATAGGTTAAGGAACTACCTAGGGTAGGAGGTTAACTAGGTTAGGATTTATCTACAGGTTATTTGTGGCTTACCTACGGAGCTACTAAGGGGACTATATATGTTAGTGGCTATGTAATGCCTACGTAAGAAACTATTTAGGGGCTATCTAAGGCAACTTTTAGGGACTACCTAGGACCTACCTAGGTGCCATCTACTATAAAGGCTACTAAAAGCCTACATAGGGGGGTTACATAGGGACTACTTAGGGTGCTACATAGAGGTTACCTAAAGACCTACCTAGATAAGGGAGGGTGCTACATAGAGGTTACCTAAAGACCTACCTAGATAAGGGATACGTAAAATCTACTTAATGGTCTACATAAAGGGGCTATGAAAAAATCCTAGGTAGCCCTTATGTAATCTTTACATAGCCCCTACATAACCTATTCTTGCACTATGAATCAACCATAGGTAGCTTAGCCATAAACAAGCCTTTAAATAACCCCTAAGTATCTCCTAACTTATGAAATGTTTACTTAACCTTGTAAGTAGGTTCTATGTAGCCTTTTAAATAGCCCTTAGGTATCCCATAACCTAGATAGGCCCCTAGGTGTCTCCTTAGATAATCCCTAAGTAACCCCATGAATAGGTTTTATATAATCCCTATAAATAGCCCTTAAGTATCCCATAACCTAGGTAGGCCCCTAGATGCCTCCCTAGATAGTCCTTAGGTAAGCTTTATTTAGCCTTTTAAATAGTCCTTAAGTATCCCACAAACTAGGTAAGCACCTAGGAGCTTGCCTATGTAGTCATTAAGTAGCCTTTTCCCCATATGTAGGTTTTTGATGGTCTCTATCCTATATATAGCCCTCTAAGTAGGCCTATGTAGCCCACTCTTGCACTATAAATTAATCTTAAATATCCCCTAAGCAACCTTTAAATATCCCCTAATTTAATAAAAAGAATTATTAACTTTTAAATAGGCTTTTTGTGATCCACTAAGTCCATGTTAAGCATCCCATAACCTAGGTAGGGATGTACTTAAACACAAGAAAAAACATAGAAGACAAACATGAGGAATTCAAATCATCTTCAGGTGAGTAAGGAAATATTTGAATTTTTTTTTACATTATTATTTTCATAATCCCATCCTACATCTTGATTATAGTCTTCAATTTTAATGAAACTCAAGGTCATTCTTTTGGGAATTATTGTCTTCATGGATAACAATAATGGGTAGTTGGTTATTTTAACACCAATTTATGTTCAAATAGATGGATGTTGTTGGTAGTTGAGGGTATTTTTTAAAGACCCAAAAGTGGGTCCATTTATTTTTTGAAAGTTAAATGTGAACATGCCTAGTTGAATATTACCCATTAGCTAGTTGAAACTAATGTTGGTCAAAATCTACTTTTGAACCTACTTGCATACATGGTATTAAAAAAAAATCCATATGTGAAGAATGGCATGCCTAGGTTTCATTTTTAGCAACTTAAGCCTTCCAAACATAAACATAATTCAATTTTATTTGTACAAAAGGGCATACATAACATGTATGGAAAAAGGTGATGCCTACTAGACATCAAGCCATGCATGTGCATCAAGAAGCATGACCATAACTCAAATTGTTTTCAAGCAAAAAATTTAACAAATAAATCCAAAGACATATGCAAGTGTGAAATGTGAAATTGTCACATATTGTAACTTACAACAATAATTATTATAGAAAGACTTTATAAGTGTATTTTAATCCTACTTCCATGACAAAATATTAATCACCAAACATGTCATTAGAATAATTAAATAATTGTAATTGAATGGAGAAAAACATTATAGCAAGTTGGAGCTATTGATGGCATGCCATAAACAACCAATAGCCTTCACCTACAACCTTAGCAATTTGACCCATAGATTTGGTGGCAAGCATAAAATTCATTTTCTCAAACCATGCACACACAAACAAAGACACTCAAGTAACCACACATTCAAATTATTTCAAACAATTGATGTTGCATTGAATTCATTCAACACAATTGCATCAAAAGATTGGAATGCCTTGATACTTAAGCAACTTTGTGTTAAACATGTGACATTCAATTTCACAAAACATACACAAATTACATTTAGTTTCACCAAACCGATAATCCCTCAATTCAAAACCATAGTTGCAATTTGCAACTTGGAAACCCCATCAAAAACATTAAGTAGCCATACATTCAAACTAATTCAAATAGTTGATGTGACATTGAATTCATTTGACACAATTACGTCAAAGGACTAGAATATTCTTTGACTCAAAAAACTTTTTGTCAAACAACATTTTCACAAGGTAGACACAAGTTACATTCAATTTCACCAAATTCATAATTGTAATATGCAAATTGAAACCCCAACAAATACACCCCAATGTAGCCACATTCACCTTCAACCACATTAGATGGCACAAAGACACATAGACCTCACATCCAACATTAGACACTCACTTACTTCAAACAACATTGAAACCACACAAACATCTCCCTTTTGACCTATTGTGGAATTTTGAAAACTTTAAGTTGCTTCGCATATTTCCTTTATTTATCATTGAAGCATTCTACCACCTAGAGTTTGGGTATTTACACATCCAACAAATCACAAAAACACACAACACATTTGGGGTAGTCTACCCTTAGAGTTAATGTACCAACATTAAACCAAATCCAAAATACAATTAGGTAACTCGCATTTTGCTCTTCACATATCATGCATCCAAAAATACCACACAATGTCAATCTTCTTCAAACATATTGAAATCAACAATGAGATTTTCATTTTTCAACCCTATGTTATCTTCAATCTTGAGGTATTCCTCAATCAATATAGGCCCAATTGTGCATATTTTACCCCCCCCAAAAAAACCTTTTTCCTCAAAAAGAATAATTTTACATATTGTAAGAGAACCAATGTCAATATACAAGGGATCTTTTAAATTTTGTAATAGAAACGGGTCCCTTTTCCTCATAAACTAATCAACCCCATAAAAATTCTTACCTCTTTTTGAAATGAATAATTTTACAATTTTGTAAAAGGTTAATTTTAGACTACAAATGATCTTTTAAATTGTAAGAGACCAATAGTGAATTGTATAGGACTCATAGGGGGGATGGTCCTTGTGATACAAACTTCCACCATGTCCTACCTCTCCTTCTCCTTGATGTATGTATTGCTACTATTGTTAGAATTCCAAGCTTTATTTTGCAAGCCAAGATTAACTTGATTGTAAAGTGCATGAATAAGCTTCAATAGATGTTGGAAAACGTTAATGAATGAATCCAAGCCCGATTAAGATTGATGTTTTTATATCATCCTTCATAGATGAAATTCATTTAAGCATATTCATTTTTCATCATGAAGGTTGTCACTTGCATATAACACAAATCAATATAGAGTACATTAACTATCCACTAATGATTAAACATGAACAAGTCACAATTAAACTAAAAATAAAAACATTAACTTTGAGGAGATGGAAAATCCAAACTTTTGTTCATTGAAGACATTTAGTTACCATAGTGGTTAAAGAGTAATGTTGCAAAACATGTAGTTAGGAGTTCAAATCCCAATTGTATACCCTTCTTTTCATGTTTTATGAGCAAATTAAGTTACCTTAGTGGGGTGGATGACGTGCTCCCAAGCTCTTTAATGGATTCAAATGTGAGTCCAAATTGAAGACAGTGAAAAAGTAAAGAGTCGGGGCACACTCCCTGGCTCGCAACACTTTAAAGGCTAAAGGGGCGTGCTAGAGCTCCGAGATGGGACTAGGAAGAGTGACAAGTATCAACTACTCACATGGGCCTGCACAAAACCAACATAAGGTGGTTAGTGCACAATTGGAACACTTTTGGTGCTAAGATGAATCACGGACAACCTCGGATTCACAAGACTCACCACGGCTTAGACTTGGGGGAAGCCACCACCTTCCTCCTTATAATATACTTTGTGCCTCTCCACGAGTCCCACATCCAAATGGCTTTTTGTCCCAGGACTCCCAAGTGGGAGTCCCGAAATTGCCAAAGTTGGGACTCTCGCAACTTTGGGGCCCAATAACTTTGTGTGCAGACCTCCGATTGAGATGAGGTTTGAAACAAAATTATAGTCCTTGTTGAGAGCTTTCCAATGGTATGTTACACGCCACCTGCATGCAAGGAAATCAAGGTGATTCCTGACTTTTAGTGGTCGGGAGTCAAATTGGCAATTTGACTCCCGACCCTTCTTTTGGCCATAACCTGTGTTTCAGATGTCCAAATGGGTGATGCGAGCCCATTTTAGACATTTAGGTTTCAATAGATTTCCAATAGTATGAAGATTTTCTCAAGCCATTGGGTTTTGACCCTTGTAATCGCTCTCTGAACATTCGGGAGTCCACCGGGACTCCAACTCCCAACATGGGAGTTCACTTGGGAGTGTGAGGGTTCTTTCCCTCACATTCTTTTGCACTCCCAAAGGCATGAGAATGCGACTCATGGGCTTTGTCTTGGCCCGCACCCTTGTAAGCCCTTTACCTTGGTCGCGAGCCCAAGGCTAGGGTTACGACAGTGGAGGCCATTGCCAAAGGTCATCCAACTCAAAAATAAATAAATAAATCATAACTTGTGTGAATTGTTCATTCATTGCAAATCTTTAGTACAATAAAAAGACAAATATGTGGAGGGAGATCAATAAATGCCCACTTATGTACACATTAAGATCTTGGGTGATTTATTATACCATTTTTTTGTTCATGTTAAAATGCATAATAGGGTTGGGTAATTAATGTCGATGCTTTTTAGCCTCCCACATGTCAATTGGATGATAGTTCGTAATCTTCGGGACAAAAGATATTATGATGTGTAATCTTCCTGGGTGGAAGGTTTTGGCATGGCAAAATTGATGAACTTCACTTCTTGCTACCCAAAATTTGAAAAATTCAAGGTTGCCAAATGTCTAAAATTTATTCAATTTATGCCCCAACTTGTGTCCCAAAAATAAAATTACCCACGACTATTTTTTGTCATGTGTTGCCTAGTTTAGAAAAGGGGCCAACCTTATTTTTTCCTTTTTATTTAAAGGGTTTTTTAAGCTTCAAAGGAGGTATTTCAAGCTAGCTTCTAAAGGGTTTTTTTTAACAACATATTGACGGAAATTTGAATGAACTTAAAGGTAGAACTAATTTGTGTGTATGATTATTTTGGTTTCCAATTTGCACAAAATTATGTGGGATTTATGCCCATTAAAAGAGATGAAAGTGCAAGAATGGATCGTTATCCACCTAGATGATAGGTGAAATTGATGAACCCAATGAAATCATTTTTGACAGATAAAATAAAACCCAAGCAATCCAAATCCTTGGATGATATTTAATTTTGAATGAATAGATAGCCCTATTGATTGGTTGAATTTCATTTATGAATAATGTCCAAATGCAGTGACATGAATTTTGATGGATACAAAATGACCAAAGTGGTTGAATTTTTCCCTATGGAAAGAAATATTTCTATATGTAAAGAAAACCCAAACAATTGGATGAAACTTCATGATTTGTCAACATGAAATAAATTTCATCCAAGAGCATAATCTAGATTTTTTTTCATTCATTTACAATTTAATTTGGAGATTATTTCATCCATCCAATTTTGATCTAATTTTCTTAAACAAAAATCCACAAAATGCCATCCATTAATTCAATTGTTGACACCAATTTGTTGTGCCAAATTTCATTTGGTTGCCATGTTGGCATCTCTGCCAACATGTTGATTCCTCTATTGGATTTGACATAAAGAGTGATTTTAACAAGCAAACATTTTTAGACTATATATATATATAATCTCAAAAATAAACCAATTAATATTTATTGAAATCAATTATGAATATGGAATAATATTATAACAATACATGCAAGCAGTTAAGCTTTATTGACAACCAACGATCATAAATGATGCACCCTTAGGTTTGTCAAATGATATCATTTCAAAAAAATTAACCTTAAATTATCACCAACATTCAACAATAATTGAAAGTGATGTCTACCGTTGGATGGTGACCATAGGGGATCTCCATCATTTGATAATAATTAAAAGCTTTTCCACTGTTGAATAACATCCAAAAGCAAACCTTGATGTTGGTTGGCAATTGAATCATCTCCACCTTTAGATTGCAATTGAAAATCATTTTCATGATCCATTTTCGGTCCATTGTTGGACAACAACATAATTTGATTTCCACCATTGGATAATGATTAAAATATATTTGCATCATTGGATGGAAAATCATCCCACCATGGGATGGCAACACAATTGGATGGTAATCAAAATTCATTACCACCTTTTTAAAAAAAAAATTTAAATCTACAATGTTTATTCTTAATCAAAAATCGTTTTTATTGTTGAATGGTGATAAAAAATGATCTATGTTGAAAAATGGTGATTGAATTTACCATCATTAGATCATGATGACCAAACAGTAACTCCACCTTTTATGGCAACCAACAAGCATGCCCATAGTTCGGTTGTAATAGAAAATGATGTCCATTGTTTAATAGTAATCACAAGTGAAATTTCCATAGATGATGGTTATGGAATATCATCCCCATGATTGGATGGTGATTGAAATGATCTTGGCCATCACCATTCAAAAATGTTTGATCATTTTTTATCACTTTCTAATGGAAACAATATTTTGGTCACCATACAATGGTGGAGCTCAAATTTAAGCATTACTACCAAAGTGGGGTGTAATTTACTAACTTAAATCACTATGAGAGCTTAAAAGTGAAATAACTTCATTGCATTTTACTGATTTCACCTAGTGAAAGTTATTTCACTATAATATCACTATGTAGACAACATGTTTCATTATTAGGTAACATAATTCATTATTACAATTTATTATAGCAAAGGTTTATTTATATGTTTTTAAAAACATTCTATCTATGTTAGTTTATGATATACCCTATATTATTTTAAGTTATTTTAGTTATTCTAACTTATATTTTATGTTACTATATGCTATTATAAATTATTGTACCCTAAATTATTATATGTTATTTTACCTTAAAATATTTTAACTAGTTTATTATAAGCTTTTAAATTATTTTAAATTAAATTATTCAACTAACTTTAGGCTATACTTTAGGTTATTTTATTTTAAATTAATATATGTTATTTCAAGCTATACTTTAAATTATTCAAGGTCATTTTACTTTATGTTATTATAAATTATTTTATCCTAAACATAATAACTTTAAAATAATCTAAAACAAAATATAATGACCTAAGGTAAAAATAACCTAGAATATAAAATAATAACCTATAAAAAATAATTTTAAATACCCTACAATATAATAACGACCAATAGCCTATAATATTATAACATAGAATATCAAACAATAATTTATAATACAATAATCACCAATAGTTGTAATATAACATATAATAACCAACAATAACTTATAATACAATAACCATTA
>Ga0116227_10002107_pt1 | contig 45477 bp, 52 predicted proteins | sample S1TSphgellanicum_FD_89693 | JGI IMG/M metagenome (GOLD analysis project Ga0116227, IMG submission 89693) | Host-associated microbial communities from peat moss isolated from Minnesota, USA - S1T2_Fb - Sphagnum magellanicum MG | ecosystem: Host-associated > Plants > Peat moss > Unclassified...
GACCGGCAGGGGCTCGCCTCTCGCCATCATGTCCTTGATGCGCTTGTGCGCGGCATCGCGCCCGGTCAGCATCCTGCCGTTGAGCAGCAGGCGATCGCCCTGCTTCCAGCTTTGCACCTGTTCGGCGGTCAGCGTGTCGAGGTTGACGCGCTTGGCCTCGGCGCTGGGGGTCCAGTGGACCTGCGGCCATTCCTCCAGCTTGGGGGTTTCGAGGAAGCTCGGCCCGCTGCCATCCAGCGTGAAGTGAGCGTGGCGCGTGGCAGCGCAATTGGGGATCATCGCCACCGGCTTGCCTGCGGCGTGGCAGGGGGCGTCCATGATCTTCACGTCGAGGATCGTGGCCAGACCGCCCAGACCCTGAGCACCGATGCCCAGTGCATTGACCTTGTCGAAGATCTCGATGCGCAGCTTTTCCAGATCGTTCTGGGGCCCGCGCTCTTTCAGCTGGGCCATGTCGATCTGCTCCATCAGCGCCTTCTTGGCCAGCAGCACGCAATGCTCCGCCGTGCCGCCGATGCCGATGCCCAGCATGCCGGGGGGGCACCAGCCCGCGCCCATCTGCGGCAGCATCTCGATCACCCAATCGACGATCGAATCGCTGGGATTCATCATCTTGAACTTGGACTTGTTCTCGCTGCCGCCGCCCTTGGCCGCGACATCAATGTGGATCTTCGAACCCGGCACCATATCGACATGCAGCACGCAAGGCGTGTTGTCGCGCGTGTTGCGGCGGGTGAAGGCCGGATCGGCCAGCACGCTGGCGCGCAGCTTGTTGTCGGGGTTGTTGTAGGCGCGGCGCACGCCCTCATCGACCACATCCTGCAGCGACTTCTCCGATTCCAGGCGGCAGTTCTGGCCCCACTGGATGAAGACGTTGACGATGCCGGTGTCCTGACAGATCGGGCGGTGCCCCTCGGCGCACATGCGGCTGTTGGTCAGGATCTGCGCAATGGCATCCTTGGCCGCCGGGCCCTGCTCCACCTCATAGGCATCACCCAACGCGCGGATATAATCCATCGGGTGGTAGTAGGAGATATATTGCAGCGCGTCGGCCACGCTCTCGATCAGATCGTCTTCACGAATGGTCACCATATCGGCCATGATATGCGGGTCCTTTGAGTCTGATGCGCGCCCGGTTCGGCGCCGGCTGTCCCTTGTGGCAAGCCCCATAAGCGCCTTTGCAGCCCATCGCCAACAACAAACCCCCCTGATGCCACCAAAGTTGGGCGTTTGCCCCCCACGTGCCCTCTTGGCTTTGCCCCCCGCCTTGCCCTAATAGCGCGCGCAAACCCGCGTCACCCACGCGCGGGTCATCATCACAGGCATTGCATTGCTGTATTAGGCATGCAATACAGGCCCGGGGAAACGCAGATGACCACCACGCAATACACCAACGCCGTTGCCGCAGTGTCGGGTGCCGCGCCAGGCTCGGCCCGCCGCGCCATGATCGACAGCCAGCTGCGCACCAGCGGGGTGAACGAACCCTATGTGCTGGGCGCCATGGCCCGCGTCGCCCGCGAGGATTTCGTGCCCGAGGCTCTGCGCGACGCCGCTTATATCGACCGCGCCCTGCCGCTGGGCAATGGCCGCTTCCTGCCCGCCCCCACCGTGCATGGCAAGATGCTGGCCGCCGCCGCCCCCACCAGCGATGACAATGCGTTGATCGTGAGCAACGGCAGCAATTATTTCGCCGAAGTGCTGCGCCCGCTGGTCGGCACGCTGACCATCGTCGACGCTGCCGAGATCGACAATGGCCTGCCCGCCTCGCCCTATTCGCTGATCGTGATCGACGGCGCCATCGAGGCTCTGCCCGAGGCGCTGACTCTGGCGCTGAACGCCGGTGGCCGCATCATCACGGGTCAGGTCAACAAGGTGATGACGCGCATCGTGCGCGGCACCAAGCATGCCGAAACCGTGGCTTTCGACCCTGTGGCTGACGACAATGTGCCGTTGCTGCCCGAATTTGCCGCGCCAAAAAGCTGGAGTTTCTGAGTGACGGGAAGAGAGCGCGTATCACGACTGCTGGCCGGTTGGCTTACCATCGGCGCTCTCTTCCCGGCCTCCCCAGCGGCGGCTGACGATTTGCGCGCCGCGCTGGGGGCTGCCTATCGCAGCAATCCCACGCTTGCCGCCGCCCGCGCCGGGCAGCGTGCCACCGACGAGGGCGTGCCCATCGCCCGGGCCGACGGCCTGCCCAGCCTGATCACCACGGTCAACGAAACCGAATTCGTCCGCCAGAGCCCGGCTTCGGGCACCGATCTGCCGCGCATGCTGGGGGCCAACACCGCGCTGACCGTGCCGGTCTATTCCGGCGGCGGGGTGCGCCATGCGATTACGGCGGCGAAAATCCGCGTCGGCGCGGGCAAGGACGATCTGCGCTCCACCGAGGGCACCGTTTTCGCGCAGGCTGTGGCGGCCTATCTCGATGTGATGCGCACCGAGGCGATCGTGCGGCTGAACAAGGCGCAGGTGCAGACTCTGGAATTCGACCTGTCGATGACCTCGGACCGGTTCCAGATCGGCGACCTCACCCGCACCGATGTCGCCCAGTCGCAGAGCCGTCTGGCCGTGGCGCGCGGCAATCTGCGCACCGCCGAGGCCAATCTGGTCTCCGCGCGCGAGACCTATATTCAGGTGATCGGTGAGCCGGCGGGCGTGCTCGATTCGCCCCCGCCATTGCCCGATCTGCCCGCCACGGTGGAAGAGGCCGTGGGCTATGCGCTGGACAACAACCCAGACCTGTCCGCCTCGCGCCAGCGGGTGAAGGCGGCGGGGCATGATGTGTCCTCGGCCAAGGCCAGCCGCATGCCGTCGGTCAGCCTTTTCGCCGATGGCAATTACACCGATTATCTCAATTCGCTGAGCTACATCGGCTTTGTCTCTGGCACGGTGCCCCAGCGCTACACCGCCGCCGATGTCGGCGTGCGCGCCCGCATCCCGCTGTTTCAGGGCGGGCGCCCCGCGGCGCAGGTGAGGCAGGCGCAGGCGCGTGAGGATCAGGCGGCGGAAACCGCCATCGGCACCGAGCGTCAGGTGATCGCCAATGCTCGCTCGGCCTGGGCGACATGGGCGGCGGCCAATGACGTTATCACCAGCAGCCAGACCGCCGTCGATTCAGCTCAATTGAGCCTTGAGGGCGTGCGGGCGGAGAACACCGTGGGCAACCGCACCGTGCTCGACATCCTCAATGCCGAGCAGGAGCTGATCAATGCGCAGGTGACCTTGGTGACGGCGCGGCGCAACGCCTATGTCGCGGGCTTCAACCTGCTGGTGACGATGGGCCGGGCGCAGGCGCGCGATCTGGGCTTCGAGCAGGACGCCATCTATGACCCCGACGCGCATTACAAGCGCGTGAAGGGCACGCTGTGGGATTGGGCGACGGACCCGAAAATGGGGCCCACCGCCACCCGCACCGTTGACACGCCAGCCCAGACAGGCTCAATTCCCTGACAAATCAGCCTCTCTAGGGATTCACCCGGAGGACGGCCCTATGGAGATGACGGCAATGCGCCAGCCTGGCGAACCTTCGGTCGAGGAAATTCTGGAATCGATCAAGAAGGTGATCGCGCATGACACGCGCGCCGGTGACACGCGGCGAGCCCGCGCGGAAACCGTGGTGCCCGCTCCCGCTGCGGCCCCTGTGGCGCCGCAGCCGGTCGAGGACTCCTATGAGGACGATGTGCTCGATCTGGCCGCCAGCGCGCGTTTCCTCGACGATGTCGATGCCGAAGCGGATGAGGCGCCGATCGAATCGCTGGTGCAGGACCATGTCCGCTCCTCGATGCGCGAATCGCTGGCTGCTCTGGCGATGATGGCCCAGCCCGCCGCCGCGCCGCAGATCGTGCGCAGCGGCGAAACCTCGCTGGAAGGGCTGACCCGCGACCTGCTGCGCCCGGCCCTGTCGGCATGGCTCGACGCGCATCTGCCCGCCATGGTCGAGCGCCTGGTGGCCGAGGAAATCGCCCGCATCGTCGGCAAGAAGTTCTGAGAGATTCGCGACCATGAGCAAGGATGAGGTGGCTCTGGCCGAGCGCGCCCTTGCCAAGGTCGCGCATGATCCCATTAGCCGCCATATCTTCCTCTGCGCCGAGCCGCAGAAGGGCGAATGCTGCTCGCATGCGGTGGGCAGCGCGGCATGGTCCTATCTGAAAAAGCGCGCCAAGCAATTGGGCCTGCCCGAAAAGGGCATCCACCGCAGCAAGGCCGATTGCCTGAAAGTGTGCTTTGCCGGGCCGGTCGCGGTCGTGTGGCCCGATGGCGTCTGGTATCATTCCTGCACCGAGGAGGTGCTGGAACGCATCATTCAGGAACATCTGATCGGCGGCGTGCCGGTGGAAGATTACCGGTTGCGGCCTTCCGGCGACTGATCGTCCTCGGCCTCATCGGGCTTGGCCACCGCGGCGTCATGGCCGCTGGAATTCGACAGAAACACCAGCCCCATCAGCCCCGACGTCAACAGCATCGCAAAGGACACGCCCACCGCCACCGCGATGTAAAAGTGGATCGAAACCCGCCCCTCCTGCCGGTACAGCACCGTCAGCGCGCCGATCACCGTGGCCAGCGTAATCAGGAACATCCAGCGCATCAGCCGCCGGAAACGCGCCCAGATCGCCACCGCCGTTGCCGGATCGTCCAAGGGTGAGGAAGGCCGCGTCATCCGCGCGTCATGCGCCTGCATATCGGTGATGGCAATGAGTTTGATGAGGCTTTCATCACACACCGCCGCGCCCCCGCCACGGCTGATATCGGGGCCTCTCGCCAAGGCCTGCGACTCATGTCATAGTTCGAGTCCCAAAAGATAAACAGGGAGAGTCGCCGTGACGATTGCGCGTCTCATTGAAGGGCAAAAAGATCGCCCCATCATCCATGTTTCTATCACCACACCTGTACAAGAAGCTGTCGATCTCCTCGCCTCGCAACGCATCGGCGCCCTGCCGGTGATGGATGGCCATGCCATCGCCGGAATCTTTTCCGAACGCGATGTCATCCACCAGTTGCGCGCCCACGGTCCTTCCATGCTCGACAAACTCGTCGGGCAGGTGATGACCTCTCCGGCCATCACCGTCGAACCCACCACCGGCGCTCTCGAAGCGCTGGAGCTGATGACGGTGCGGCGCATCCGCCACCTTCCCGTGCTGAAAGCCGGGCGGATCGTGGCCTTCGTCTCCATCGGCGACCTCGTGAAATACCGCATCGAGCGGATTCAAAGCGAGGCCGAAGCCATGCGCGACTACATCCAGACGGCCTGAAAAGGCGAGCCCGCCTTGCGGGGCGGGCTCGCCATGCCTACATGGATGCCATGACCGCGATCCCTCTCACCCTCAGCCCCTCGGCAGCCGCGCGCGTGGCCTTTATCGCCACCAAGCAGGCCAAGCCCGCGATTCTGCGCCTGTCCGTGGAAGGTGGCGGCTGTTCGGGCTTCCAATACCGCTTCGGTCTGGCCGACGCGCCTGACGCCGAGGATTCGGTGACGGAAACCGATGGCGTGACTCTGGTGGTCGATCCGGCGAGCCTCGATCTCGTGTCGGGCTGCGTGGTGGATTACGTCGAGTCTCTGGGCGGGGCGGCGTTCAAGGTCGAGAACCCGAATGCGGTCGCGGGATGCGGTTGCGGGTCTTCCTTCGCGGTCTGACGATTTCAGAAAAGAGAAGATGCGAGGGTCATCACCCTCGCGCTCCCTTTAATGGCCACGTTGCGCATCGGGTTCGGCCATAGAGCAACGCCGCTGCGCCGCAGGCTTTCAAAATCCATCGATTATGAGATTCGCTGCCTGCAGCGCCAGCAGGTGGAGAGACAGGGCGCATGGATCGGGTGCCACTGCCCCCGCGTCGGAAGACGTTATGGGAGCGCGAGGGGGTAACCCCCTCGCATCTTCCTTTTTCCTACCCGCCTGAAAACCTCTGCAAAGCAGCTCCGGCCTTCACCGTCAGCACCCGCGCCAGCTTCGCCTTGAAGGCGTCCATCTCGGTCTTATCCACGCCCGCCCGCACCGTAAAATGCATCGACATGGGATCGACCGAGGCGCCATCGCGGAACACCTCGTAATGCAAATGCGCGCCGGTCGACATGCCGGTGCTGCCGACATAGCCGATCACCTGCCCGGCCTGCACGCGCATGCCGGGCGAGACCACGAAGCGGCTCATATGGCCATAGCCGGTGGCCAAAGCCCCACCATGCTCCAGCTTCACGTAATTGCCATAGCCGCCGCGCCAACCGGCATAGGTCACCAGCGCATCGGCCACCGCGTAGATCGGCGAGCCCCAGGCCACGGCCAGATCGGTGCCCGAATGCATGCGCGAAAAGCCAAGGATCGGGTGATAGCGCATGCCGAAGCTGGAGGTGATGCGCGCCCCCGCCACCGGCATGATCAGCGCGTTGGAGGTGCGCTGCTCGGTCATGGACTGGGCGTCGAAGAATTGCGCGTCGCCTGAGTCATGCGGGCCGCTCCAGCGCAACAATTGCGTGCGCGGTTTGCCGTCATGCTCGATGCCGGCGTAGAGCAGGTCGCCCACCTCTGTCTCGCCGCGGGCGGAGCGTTTATAGGCCACGATCATGTCGAAGGTGTCGCCGGGCGCCACTTCGTCGAGGCTGAAATGGGCATCAATGGCGTGGAGATATTGCTCGATGGCCTTCATCGGCGCGCCTGCGGCCCGCGCGGCATGGTAGAGACTTGGCCCCACCTTGCCACGAATGCGCAGCGGCGTGGTGTCCACCGCAATGGCGTGGCTGCCCAGAGTCAGCCCGGCAGCACCCCGGCTGACGGCCAGATCGAGATCCATCCGCGCCCGGAAATCGAGCTTGTCCAGCGGGCGCGGCTGACCGGCGCTCTCCGCCTTGCCCAAAGTGATGTCGAAGCGCGTGCCCGGCTGAATATCGCCCGTCGGCATGGTCGAGGCGATCAGCGACAGGGCCCGCGCGCCATCCGCCGCGCCAACACCAGCCCGTTCTAGCATCCGCCCCAGCGAATCCCCCTGCGCCAGAGTCGCCACCAGCGAGATGCTCGGCCTCTCCGGCACGGCGGCGATGGGCGTTACGGCACGGGTCGGTGCCATGCGCTGGCCCATCTCCGCGCCCAGCGCCAGAGGGCGCAAAGTCTGGCTACGCCATTCGTCGGCGGAGGCGGCATCCATATGCGTCGCCATCGCGGCCTCAAGTCCCGCATGGCCGGGCCAGAAGCTGAGTGCGCAGGCAATGCCCGTCGCCAGCACACCCATGCCCCGCCACCAGCGCGGCGTGCCGATGTCCTCGGCCAGATCATGGGCGATGTCGAGCTTGCGGTAATGAGTCAGGAAGCGCAGCCACAGGCCTTGCTCGGCCGCAGCGGCGGACATGGCTCCGCCCCGGGCCTGCAAATCATCGCTATGGCGGAATGCGTACACTTCGTCTGCCTGTGTGTGATGCCGCTTTAGCCCTGCATGAGTTGGGTTAATCAATGGATAAGGACGGGGTAATGTGAAGGGGATTCAGGAAGAGAAGATGCGAGGGTGGCGTTTTTGTTGGTCGCATTTCTCAAGAGAAATGCTCCGGGCCCTCGCGCGGGGCATCTCGGCCAGCTAGCGCCGCAGGCATCATCTTCCTGCTCACGGCGCGGCAAGCTGGGGGCAAGGCCGAACCCGAAGCGCAAGGTAGACATTAAAGGGAGCGCGAGGGCGATGGCCCTCGCATTTCTCTCTCTTCATCGTTCTTCCGGTTGAAAAACTGCCCCCAACCCTTGTCCCTTGCCCCCTGCACTGCCATTTAGAATGCTGATGGCGAAGCATTCCCCTGCTCCCTTTCGCGGCCTCGGCACATCACCGTCCCGCGACACCGGTCAATCCCGTGTGAAGGCGGTGCTTGGCCCCACCAACACGGGCAAGACTCACCTCGCGATTGAACGGCTTTGCGCCCATTCCTCCGGCATGATGGGCTTTCCGCTGCGCCTGCTGGCGCGTGAGGTTTACGAGAAGGTCGTGGCGATCAAGGGGCCTGAACAGGTCGCGCTGATCACCGGCGAGGAGCGGATCGAGCCCAAGAACGCCCGCTGGCTGCTCTGCACGATGGAGGCGATGCCGGTGGGCCGCGATGTCGCCTTTGTGGGTCTGGACGAGATTCAGCTCTGCGCCGACCGAGAGCGTGGCCATATCTTCACCGACCGCCTGCTGCATGCGCGCGGGCGTGAGGAGACGATGTTCCTGGGCGCGGCCACGATGGAGCCTCTCATCAAAGCGCTGGTGCCTGGTGTGGAGATCGTGAGCCGCCCGCGCTTTTCGACGCTCTCCTATGCCGGGGCGAAGAAGCTGTCGCGCATTCCGCCGCGCAGCGCGATCGTCGCCTTCAGTGCCGAGCAGGTCTATGCCGTGGCCGAAATGCTGCGCCGGTTTCGCGGCGGCGCTGCGGTGGTGATGGGCGCCTTGAGCCCCGAGACGCGCAACCGGCAGGTGGCGCTCTACCAGGCCGGAGAGGTCGATTATCTGGTGGCCACCGATGCCATCGGCATGGGGCTGAATCTCGACATCACCCATGTCGCCTTTGCCGGGCTTTCCAAATATGACGGCGTGCGGCAGCGGCGGCTGACTCCGGCGGAAATGGCGCAGATCGCCGGGCGCGCCGGGCGTCATCAGCGCGACGGTACCTTCGGTACGCTGGCGGGCGGCGCGCATGATGCCGAGTTCGCCGATGAAGAAATCTACGCCATCGAGGAGCATCGCTTCCCGCCGATCACCCGCCTGTTCTGGCGCGAGGCGGAGCCGCGTTTCGATTCCCTCGCCACGCTGATCGCCGATCTGGAGGCGCCGCCCGAGCGCGCCGAATTGATGCCCGCGCCGCAAGCCATCGATCTGGCGGTGCTCAAGCGGTTGAGCGAGGAATCCGCTGTCATCGCCACGCTGACCTCGCCGGGCATGCTGAAGCGCTTCTGGGATGTCTGCCGCCTGCCCGATTTTCGGCAGCAGGGCGCCGAAACCCATTCCCGCTTCGTCGAACGCCTGTGGCAGGAACTGGCGCATGGCCCTCTGGCCAGCGATCATGCGCCGCGCGCCATCGCCCAGCTCGACAACACCAGCGGCGATATCGACACGCTGCAGGGCCGCATCGCCGCGATCCGCAGCTGGTCCTACATCTGCCAGCGCCGCGACTGGGTGCTGGCTCAGGAGGAGATGGCCGAGCGCGCCCGCGCCGTGGAGGCCCGCCTCTCCGACGCGCTGCATGGCCGCCTGACCGAGCGTTTCGTCAACCGCCGCACCGCCGTGCTGATGAAGAAGCTGGGGCCGGACGCCGGGCTCTTGCCGGTGCGGCTGGAGGGCGACACCGTGCTGGTGGAGGAAGAAGCCATCGGCATGCTGGCCGGTTTCCGCTTCAAGGTGGACCCCACCACGCGCCTGGCCGACCGCAAGCTGCTGCTGGCCGCCGCCGAAAAGCATCTGCCCGTGCTGATTGCGGCCCGCGCGCGCGATCTTGCCACCAGACTCGGCGCAGGTGAGGATACCGGGCTGACTCTGGAAAGCGGCGCTATCCTCTGGCAGGGCGAGGCACTGGTGAAACTGTCGGCCACGCGGCGCCTTCTCGCCCCGCATCTGGCGCCGACGCCGCTGCTCGATCCGATGCCCTCGGCTGAACGCCACGCATTGATCGCCGCCGTGCAGGCCTGGCTGGAGCGGCGCCTTGCCCCTCTGGCACCGCTGACCCGGCTGGAGGCGGCCAGCCTCGAAGCCAAGGCCGGGCCGGAATTGCGCGCCCTGCTGATCCGGCTGGTCGAAGCCGGAGGGATGGTGACGCGTGCCGCCTCCGGCATCGAAAGGCTCGACAAGGCGCAGCGCGAAAGGTTGCGGCATCTGGGGGTGAAGACGGGCGCGCTCGACATCTTCCTGCCCGCCATGCTGAAGGCCAGCGCACAAAGCGCCTGGGCCGCGCTGCATGGCCGCCCGCCGGTCGAATCCATGCCGATGCTGATCCCCGCGCCGCGCAAGGGGCTCCTGCCCTTCTATCGCCTGCTCGGCCCTCAGGCGCTGCGGATCGACCGCGCGGAAGCCCTGCTGCGTGAGGCGCATGGCCGCCGCGTTGCCGCGCGGAATCGCCCCTTCATGCTCGATCCCGCCCCGGCGCTGCGCATGGGGCTGGGCACCAAGGCCTATGCCCATCTGCTGCGCCTCGCCGGATTCCGCGCCATCATGCCGCGCGTGCTGGGTGAGGCCATCGCCGGGCCCCCTGCTCCGGTGGTCTGGCGCTGGCAACCTCCCCGCGCCGAGGCCGTCGCCAACCCCGAACCGGCGCCCAGCGGCGGCGCTTTTGCCGCCCTCCATCATCTGATGGCCAAGCAACTGGTGGCCGGATGAGCATGCGCATCGACAAGCTCTTGTGGTTCCTGCGCCTCTCGCCAACGCGGCCGCGCGCGCATGACTGGGTGCTCGAAGGCCATATGCGCCTTAACGGACGGCGGGTGGAACGGCCCGGCACTGCCATCAAAACCGGCGATATTCTGGTGCTGCCCGTGCCTCACGGGGTGCGCGTGGTCGAGATTCTGGTGTTGCCTGCGCGCCGCGGCCCCGCGCCCGAGGCACAGGCCTGTTATCGCGTGCTTGACGAAACGCCTGTTTCGGCCCTAGCAGCGCGCCAAAGCATTACCGCTGATTTGGCTTACCATTCGAAAGGGGATTTGCAGCCATGACCTATGTCGTCACCGACGCCTGTATCCGCTGCAAATACATGGATTGCGTGGAAGTGTGCCCCGTGGACTGCTTCTACGAAGGCGAGAACATGCTGGTCATCAACCCCAGCGAATGCATCGATTGCGGTGTGTGCGAGCCCGAGTGCCCCGCCGAAGCCATCCTGCCCGACACCGAGAGCGGCCTTGAGCAGTGGATGGAACTGAACGCCAAGTTCTCGGCCGAATGGCCCAACATCACCGCCAAGAAGGACGCCCCCGAGGACGCCGACGACTGGAAGGGCAAGGACGGCAAGTTCGAAACCCAGTTCTCCGAAGCGCCCGGCGAAGGCGATTGATGAAATCCATCAAGGATTCTGTCAATTATGACAGATTTTACCTTGATGAATAAAAATGGCTGCGAGATCCATTGAGCAGCCGCTTGAGATTTGATATTACAATCCCCGCGCACCAAAAGGTCGCGCGGGGAGGCTTACCACAGTGTTCATGCCACTACTTGGCGTCATCACCACCTATGCACTGACCGCCGCCTTGGGCGTGTGTCTGGGATTCATCTTGAACGGCCTGATGTCCGCGCATAAAGTCGCCGACCTCTACCGCCGCATCGACCATGTCGAAACGCTCTACCAACGCCAGATGGTGCTGCTGAGTGACGTGGTCGAGGTGATGAAGCAGCTCTCGCTGCGCTCCACCGATGGCGATGCGCGCTCGCTGGCGCAGGATACGCTGACCGGTCTGGCGCAGGTTTTGTCCGGCGCCCCCAACCCCGCCACGGGCAATCTGGTGGCTGATCCGCGTTTTCGCTGAGTTGCGCGTTCTGCCTCTGGCAATTTTGTTGCAGATGGGTTATATAATAACCCGCGCGACTGGAACCGTCTCCTAAAACCGGTCTACAGCCATCGCATATCCGGGTCGAAACCCAAACACCATGAAAGGCAGGTTTGCTGACCTTCGTTGACAGGCGCTGTTGGCCGGCCCCGGCCATGACAGCGCCGTTCTCTTTCTGAGTCAACCCCTTGGTCGCATACCTTGCCGCGCGAAAGGACGATAGATGACCGCCAGGGCTCACGCCTTCGATGTTGGAGATTACGTCGTTTACCCCAAGCACGGTGTCGGTCGGGTGATCGAACTGCTCGAGCAGGAAATCGCCGGCATGAAGCTCGAACTTTATGTGCTGCGATTCGAAAAAGAACGCATGACTCTGCGCGTGCCCGTCAACAAGATCGAAGCCATCGGCATGCGCAAATTGTCCTCGGACAAGACGCTGCGCGAGGCGCTCGATACGCTGAAGGGCAAGCCCAAGGTCAAGCGCACCATGTGGTCGCGCCGCGCCCAGGAATATGAAGCCAAGATCAACTCGGGCGACCTCGTGTCGATCGCCGAGGTGACCCGCGACCTGTTCCGCGCCGACGACCAGCCCGAGCAGTCCTACTCCGAACGCCAGATCTTCGAGGCCGCTTCCAGCCGCCTCGCTCGCGAACTGGCCGCCATGGAAAAGACTGACGAGCCCGCAGCGCTCAAAAAGATCCTCGTGATCCTCAATGAGCATGCGCCCAAGTACTACGAAGCCGCCGCAGTCTGATTTTTCAGATTGTGACGTGAAGAAGGGGCTGCCCGAAAGGGTGGCCCTTTTTTCGTTTCAGCCGGTTTGGAAGGAAGAGAGGATGCGAGGGGGTTACCCCCTCGCGCTCCCGGAACGTCTCCCGACGAAGCGGCAGCGGCACCCGATCCTTGCGCCCGACCTCTCTGCGGCGCGGCGACCTTACTCCATCGCCGAACCCGAAGCGCTCACGCTGACAAGTAAAGGGAGCGCGAGGGCCATGGCCCTCGCATTATCCTCTTCCAACTTCCCTCTCTTGCCCTCCCCCTTCATGTGTATTATATAAACAATACACATAACAGGAGAGCCACATGGACATCCGTAAATTTGGCGCGCTCATTCCGCTGGGGTTGATGCTGGCCCTGTCGGCCTGCGATTCCGCCGACATCCAGATCAACGGCGAGAAGGGCAAGCCGCTCTCGGAGCTGGATCTGACACATGGCGACGCGCATGAGCTGGTGCTGCTCGGCCCCGACACGGTGCATGTGCGCAAGGGCGACAAGCTGGCGATCCATGTCGATGGCGACTCCGACAATGTGCTGCGATTCACGCTGAAGGACGGCGCGCTGGGCATTTTGCGCAAGCCTGGTGTCAGCAGCAACGGACCGATCACGGTGGACGTCACCATGCCCGCCCCCAATTCGCTGACGATGGCGGGGTCTGGCCAGATCACCGCTGAAACGCTGGCTCAGGATGCCAAGATTTCGGTCGCTGGCTCGGGCAACATCGAGACGCCGCATATCGCCATCGCCAAGCTGGAGGTGAACATCGCCGGCACCGGCAATTACAAGGCAAGCGGCACGGCCGGCGGGCTGGAGCTGAACATCGCAGGCACCGGCAACGCGCATATGGGCGAGCTGAAGGTCGACAAGGCAGAGATCAACATCGCGGGCACGGGCGATGCGGAATTCGCCTCGGATGGCGACATCAAGGCCAGCATTCTGGGCACAGGCTCGGTGCATGTGAAGGGCCGCGCCAAATGCGAGGTCCACGCCATGGGCACCGGCAAGGTGGTGTGCGAGCCCTGACTCAGGCGGCGGCGCGGCGCAGGCGGTCGTTGATCGCCGCGCCGATGTCGCTGTCCGGCACGGGCGCCACGGCGACGCGCGGCTGATCGGCCTGCGCCGAAGCATGGAGCGCGGTGTAAAGATTCGCCGCCGCTTCGGCCAGATCGCCGGAGGGCGACAGATTCATCGCCCCCGCAATCGCGCCAAAGCCGATATGGAATTCATCGGCCTGCGCCTCGCGCGCATTCAGGCGCACAGGCTTGCCGGGCGCATAATGGCTGGTCATCTGGCCGGGCGCCTCGATGCCTCCATCCTCTTCTGAAGCCGCCAGCTCATCCTCGCCAAGCGCCTCAGCGATCGCCTGAGCGGTGATCGGCCCCGGGCGCAGCACCTGCCACCCCCCGCCCTCGCGCAGCGCCACAATGGTCGATTCCAGCCCCTGAGCGCAGGCCCCCCCATCCAGCACCAGCCCGATGCGTCCTGCCAGAGATTCAGCGACATGCTCGGCGCGCGTCGGGCTGACCCCACCGCTGCGATTGGCCGAAGGCGCCGCCAGCGCCAATCCCGATTGCGCCAACACCTGCCGCATCACCGGATGCGCCGGGCAACGCAAAGCCACTGTCGGCAAACCCGCTGTCACCGCCTCGGCCAGCGGAGCGCCCTCCCGGCGCGGCAGCACCATCGTCAAGGCGCCGGGCCAGAAAGCCTGGGCCAGACTCCGCGCGCGCTCATCCACCACAGCCAGCTTTTCCGCCGCCGCCACATCGCTGACATGCACGATCAACGGGTTGAAATCGGGCCGCCCCTTGGCGCGATAGATCGCCGCCACCGCCTCGGCGTGATCCGCGCGCGCGGCCAGACCATAGACCGTCTCGGTCGGCACGGCGACGGGTTCGCCCGCAGTCAGGCGCTCGACGGCCTGCGCCAGCCCGGCCTCATCGGCGGGCAGAAGGATGGGGATGCTCATCGCACCGCTATAGGCACTGGCATCGCAAGCTCCAAGAGAGAGGCTTCCCCTCCCGGTCCGAATTTGCAAGGTGTGCAGCGCAATTTCGGAGAGAAAACCCATGAGCGATCAACTCGCTGGCCAGATCGACCGCATCATCGCCGCGCTGGAGCGCATGGCCGCCCCCGCCGCCACGCCCATCGACTGGTCCGCCGCCCCCGCCTATGTGTGGAACGGCATCCAGCCCCGCGCCGTCCCTGCCATCGAGGCCCCCTCGCTCGACCTGATCTACGGTGTGGACGAACAGAAGGCCAAGGTGGTCGACAACGTGTTGCGCCACGCCCATGGCCACGCCGCGCATGACATGCTGCTGTGGGGATCGCGCGGCATGGGCAAATCCGCCTTACTCCGCGCCAGCCTGCGCCACGCGCGCGAGAACCAGGGTACCGACCTCGCGCTGGTGCAGGTCGCGCCCGACGCCCTCTCCTCGCTCACCACGCTTTTCGCCGTGCTGCGCGATGTGCCCCGCCCGTTCCTCGTCTTCATCGACGACCTCGGCTTCGAGGAAGGCGATTCAGCCGGCCCCCGCGCCCTGCGCAGTTGGCTGGAAGGCGGCGTCGAAGCCCGCCCGCGCAACGTCCGCCTGGCCGTCACCGCCAACCGCCGCGCCATCGTCTCGCGCCATATGTCCGAGCAGGACGACCCCATCAACCCGCGCGACGCCGTGGATGACCAACTGGCGCTGGCCGACCGCTTTGGCCTCTCGATCGGCTTCCACAATTGCAGTCAGGACGATTACCTCGGGATTATCCGGGGTTATGCGGCGGCCTATGGGCTGGAATGGGAAGTGTCCGACGCGCTGGAATGGTCGAAGCGGCGCGGTGGCCGGTCGGGGCGTATTGCTTCGCACTACATCACCGAGTTGGCGGGGCGTGTGGGGAAGCAGATTTAAAGGAAGAGAAGGTGCGAGGGGGTTACCCCCTCGCGCTCCCATGACGTCTTCCGACGAAGCATTAGTGGCACCGACCCTGGCGCCCAACCTCGCCGCGCCGCAGGCATCAATTTCAGCCTGCGGCGCAGCAAACCAAGCGCCTTGGCCGAACCCGAAGTGCAACGCAGACATTAATGGGAGCGCGAGGGTGTAACACCCTCGCTTTTACCCCTTACTGCTTAACCTTCGAATCCGCCTGAAAATCAGCACTATACTGCCTGTTCGGATCCTTCAGATCCTTAGGCGCAGGCAAATGCTCGGTCGGCAAAGGCTTAGGCGCCATGGCAGGCTTCGCCCCCGGGGCGAAGACGCGCCAGATAATCCCCGCCGTATCGTCGCTGACCAGCAGAGCCCCATCCTTGGCCCACTGCAACCACACCGGGCGACCATGCGCGCCCTTGGCATCACGGAAGCCCGTCAGGATCGGCTTGGGCAGCCCCTGCGGATTGCCATGATCGTCGAACTGCACATAGACCACATCGTAGCCCACCGCCGGGCGGCGATTCCACGAGCCATGGCGGGCGATAAAGGCACCCCCGGCATATTGCTCACCAAGGTGCGAGCCATCCTGCCCGAACACCAGCCCCAGCGCCGCCACATGCGGCCCGAGGGCATATTCCGGCTTGCGCACGTAATCGGTCAGATACTCGGGGATCGGCGCATCGACGCGGTCGTCCTGCTTGTCCTTCCAATAGTACCAGGGCCAACCGTAATGCGCGCCGGCGGGTACGTTGGTCAGGTAATCCGGCACAAGATTCGGGCCAAGCTGGTCGCGCTCATTCGCCACGGTCCACATCTCACCGGTGGCGGGATTCCACGCCATGCCGTTGGGGTTGCGGATGCCCGCCGCATAGCGACGCGCAGGCCATTTGCCGGTGGGGATCTTCTCGATGTCGATCTGCTCGATCATCGCGCGGCCTTCTTCCTTGTCCATGCCGCGCTCGCCGATGTTCGAGGCTGAGCCGATGGCGACGAACATCGTCTTGCCGTCCGGGGCCATCAGCAGGTTGCGCATCCAGTGGTTGCCGCCGCCGGGCAGATCCATGACCTTGTGCGGCTTGCCGGTCAGCGTGGTGTCGCCGATCTTGTAGTCGAAGGACAGCACCGCATTGTCATTGGCGATGTAGAGCTTGCCATCGGCATAGGCCATGCCGCTGGGGCTGTGCAGATCATCATGGCGCAGCACGAAGCGCTGATCCGCCTTGCCGGTGCCCTTGCTGTCGCGCAACAGCACGATCTCATCCGCGGAGGTGTCACCACCACCCACGAAACCGACCAGCGTGCGCTGGATAAAGCCGACGATACCGCCCGCGTCATTACCCTTCGGCGGGCCGGTCAGCGCAGCCAGCACATCGCCATTGGGCAGCGTGTAGAGCGTGCGCGGATGCGCCAGCCCCTCGGCAAAACGAGTCACCTGCATGCCCGGCGCAGCCTGAGGCGTGGCGCCCGCATCCCAGCCAATCGGCTTATAGACAGCGATGCTGGGGATCTTTTCGGGCTGAGGATCGACAATGCGGGGCTTGGTGCCCTCGAACTGCTCGATGGGCTCCGACGTCGGATTCCCATACCACACCCAGCCAGTGAAGGCGCCGAGACCGACCACGGCAATGCCCGTGCCGATCAGCAATTTGCGAAGAAAAGGGCTCATCCGCTTTGGATAGGACAGCACGCCCTAGGCGGCAAGCGCCAGAAGCACTATGTATTGCCCATGTTCGACTTTGCCCCCCTCCCCGGCCAATCCAAGGCCGAAACCTATCGCGACCTCACCCAGGCCGCCCAAGCCCTCATCGACGGCGAACCCGACCCCGTGGCCAATATGGCCAATGTGGCCGCGCTGCTGTGGCAGATGCTGCCCACGCTGAACTGGGCGGGTTTCTACCGCAACGTGGATGGCGGGCTGGTGCTAGGGCCCTTCATCGGCAAGCCCGCCTGCATCCGCATTCCCTTCGGCAAGGGCGTATGCGGCACGGCGGCGGCTTCCGGCCTGACTCAGCTGGTGGCCGATGTGCATGCCTTCCCCGGCCATATCACCTGCGATGCCGCCAGCCAGTCCGAACTGGTGGTGCCGGTGGTGCGCGATGGTAAGGTGATCGCGGTGATCGATCTCGATAGCCCGGAGACGGCGCGCTTCGATGAAGAGGATGCGCAGGGGATTGAAGCCCTGGCTTTGGCGATTGCCGGGGCGATTTAAGGTTTTTAAAAAAGGGAAGATGCGAGGGGGTTACCCCCTCGCGCTCCCAGAACGTCTTCCGACGAAAGAGCAGTGGCCCCGAATTGCAGTGCCCAACCTCTCCGCGCCGCAGGCAATCGGATTCGGGTGCCAACGCCACGGTCGCGCTTCAAGGATTCCGCCTGCGGCGCTGCAAACTTAGTGCTTCCGACGAACCCGATGCGCAACGCAGACATTAAAGGGAGCGCGAGGGCGATGGCCCTCGCTTCATCTCTCTTCTCTTCCCTACCTCAATAAAAACGCGCATGCTGTTAACCATCATCCCGCTAGACAGGAGATGGCCCATGCCCTCGCCTTCTGTTCGACTGATGGTTCTGGCCTTGCTGAGCGCGACGCCAACGCTGACTCACGCCGCGACGATTGAGCGCCCCCTGCCCCCGCCGCCTGCGCCGATGACGGTGGCTTATCTGGCGCCTTTCGCCCCGCAGCAGCGCATGAACTGGCTCAGTGAGTGCCACAACCGCCTGACTCGCGGCGATAACCCGAATTACGCCGCCATCGATCAGGGCTGCGAGGCATGGCTGCGCTATTACGAATCCGGCGGCGCGCCCGATCCGACCTATGGCTATGCCGTGCCGATGGAGGTGAGCGGCGGCATGGAATGCATCCCCTGCCCGCCGCCCGTCCGACCGCGCCCGCACCGCCGCGTGGTGCACGACAAGCGGATCAAACTTTAGGGATCAGATCCCGCCGCCGGTCAGACGCTGACACACCAGATCAAGCTGATCGAGCGTGCGATAACGGATCGTCACCGTGCCCGAACGCGGATCGGTATCGGCAGTGATCTTCACCGACAGGCCGAGGAAATCTTCCAGATGGGCCTGCACGGCGGCGATATCAGCATTGTCCGCAACCTCACCGGCATCGCGTGCACGGCGCGGCGTGGTTGTGGTCTCACCCTTGTTGCGGCGGCGGATCAGGCCTTCCACATCACGCACGGAGAGGCCCTTGTCGACGGCCTGATTCGCCAGCGCGGTGGCATCCTCGGCGCCGATCAGCGCGCGGGCGTGGCCCATGGACAGCTCGCCCTTTTCCACCAGCATGATCACCGGATCAGGCAGGCTGAGCAGGCGCTGGATGTTGGCGACATGGCTGCGGCTCTTGTCGACCATGCGGGCGATGTCGGCCTGAGTCATGCTCTCATGCTCGGCGAGGCGCTGATAGGCGCGCGCCTCTTCGATGGGGTTGAGGTCTTCGCGCTGCAGGTTCTCGATTAGCGCGAGGGCCATCACTTCGCGCTCGGTCAGCGTGCGGACCAGAGCGGGAATCTCATGCACCTGCGCGCGCTGCGAAGCGCGCCAGCGGCGTTCACCCGCGACAAGCTGGAAACGGCCTTGACCCAGCGGACGGACGATCACCGGCTGAATCACCCCGCGCGCGGCAATCGAGGCAGCCAGCTCGTCCAGCGCGGCATCGTCGAAATGACGGCGCGGCTGATCGGGATGAGGCTCGATGGAGGAGACCGGCAGCATCGCCAGACCGCCGTCGATGCGCACGCCCTCATGGCTCTCCACACGGACGGGCAAAGACCCGTTCGAAGGCGAGGCCTGCACCAGCGGTTCCTCGCGGCGCGTTTCGCCCAGCAACGCCTGCAGGCCACGCCCCAAAGCGGGCGGCTTGCGGCGGGGTGCTGCGGGGGCTTCCGGGCTGGGCGCGCGGGTGGTGTCCTCGCTCATGCGGCTTTCCTTTGTTCTGGCAGGCGGGCAATCAATTCGCGGGCGAGCGCCATATAGGCTTTGCTGCCCGCGCAATACTGGTCGTAAATCAGGGCCGGCAGCCCATGGCTGGGTGCTTCGGACAGGCGGACATTGCGCGGAATCGCGGTGTCGAACACCAGCCCGCCCAGCACCTGACGCACGTCGGTGGAGACCTGATCGGTCAGGCGGTTGCGGCGGTCGAACATGGTCAGCGCCACGCCGATGATGCCCAGATCGGCATTGAACCGCTGCTGCACGCGCTCGACGGTCTGGAGCAACTGGCTCAGACCCTCCAGCGCGAAAAACTCGCACTGCAGGGGCACCAGCAGCGTGTCGGCCGCCGTCAACGCATTCAGAGTCAGCAGGCCCAGCGAGGGCGGGCAATCGACGAAGCAGATGTCATAGCCACCCGCCGCCGTTACCGCTTCCAGCGACAGCGCATGGCGCAGCCGGTCGGTACGGTGATCGACCGCGACCAGCTCCACCTCGGCGCCCGAAAGATCGACCGTGGCAGGCACAATATCGAGACCCGGAATGCGCGTCGGCAGGATGCAGTCGCTCAACTGCGCCTCGCCCATCAGCAGGTCATAGGAGGACCATTCGCGCTGCTCGGTGGAGATCCCGGTGCCGGTGGAGGCGTTGCCCTGCGGGTCCAGATCGATCAACAGCGTTTTCCAGCCGGTGGCGGCAAGCGCCGTGGCCATGTTGATGGCGGTGGTGGTCTTGCCCACTCCGCCCTTCTGATTGGCAATGGCAACGCGGATCATCGGTTTGTCCTCGTCTGTGGCATGGAGCGCCATGGGTATCTGCATCGGCGGATAGGGCGGTCGGTCTTTACGCACGTTTGGATTTTGTGCGCTTTTTTCCTTCCGTGGGCCCCTCAAGGTGCCCCATGATGATCCCCGCCTCGCCATCGGTGATCGATGGTTCCACGTGGAACATATGCTGCCATCCGGTCAGCTCTGCCAATTCTTGCCCTGACGACCGCCCTTTGGGCAACAGCCATGTGGTCGCCTTTGTGGAAAACCGGGCAGATAGTTCGAGCAGACGCGGCAATGGTGCAAAGGCACGCGCCGAAATCACCGATACGGATTCGCTTTCGACCAGCTCAAGGCGACTGCCGATGACGCTGGCACGGGTCAGCTCCAACTCATCGCAGACGCGCTGAAGCCAATCGACGCGACGCGCACGCGACTCGACCATCCACACATCCATATCCGGACGCAGCAGCGCGATCACCAGACCGGGAAAGCCCGCCCCTGTTCCGAGGTCGAGCCATGGACCGGATGTTTCACGTGAAACATCGGCGGCAGGCAGATGGGCGAGCAACTGAGCGGAGTCGACAATATGGCGGCGCCAGACTTCAGCAAGCGATCCCGCCGAAACGAGATTTTGATGCTCATTCTCTTCGGCCAACATGGCGACCAGGCGCTCGGCCCGGCCCTTTGCGGCATCATCGAATTCGGGGCGCTCGGCCAACCATGCCAGGGCGGCGCTCTCATCAGCGATCATGCCGAAAGCCTCCGCGCATGGACCAGCAGCGCGGCGAGCGCAGCGGGCGTGATGCCCGGCACGCGCCCGGCTGCCGCCAGCGTCGTGGGGCGAGCCTTGCCAAGCCGTTCGACCATCTCACGGGAGAGCCCCGGCGTGTCGGCATAGGGAAAATCTTGTGGCAGAGCCAAACCATCATGCGCACGCATGTCCTTCAATTCGCGATCCTGCCGTTCGAGATAGGGGGCATAGGCGGCGTCCTCCGCCACCTCCGCCGCCAGATCGGCATCATCTCCCAGACCGTCTTCGATCCAGGGTTCCAGCGTGTCGAGAGTCACGCCACCAAAACGGAGCCATTCGCGCAAGGGCAAGCGACCCACATCCTCACGGACGGGTACGCCGCTGCGAGCGAGTTCGGTGCCAGTGATCGCGTGATCCAGCTTGGCCGAAAAAGCCTCGCGATCCGCCTCGCGCTGTTCAAACCAGGCCCGGCGTTCCTCGCCGATACAACCGGCGGCCAACGCGAGAGGTGTCAGGCGAGTCACCGCATTGTTGGCGCGCAGTCTCAGTCGATATTCAGCGCGGGCAGTCAGCATGCGATAGGGTTCGGAAACACCCTGCAGAGTCAGATCATCGACCATCACCGCCATATAGGCATTGGCGCGATCCAGCGGCGCAGGCGCCCGGCCCAACACAGCAGAAGCCGCATGCATGCCCGCGATCAGACCTTGCGCAGCGGCTTCCTCGTAACCGGTGGTGCCGTTGATCTGCCCGGCGCAATAGAGGCCCGGCATCGCCCTCACCTCAAGCGTGGGATAAAGCGCGCGCGGGTCGATATGATCGTACTCGACCGCATAGCCTGGCACGGCCATCTCCACCTGTTCCAGACCTTCCATGGTGCGCAGCATCGCCAGTTGCACATCGGCGGGCAAGGAGGTGGACACCCCATTGGGATAGACCAGCGGCGTATCGAGGCCCTCGGGCTCAAGGAAAATCTGATGGCCGTCGCGGTCGGCGAAGCGGTGAATCTTGTCCTCGATGCTGGGGCAGTAGCGCGGACCGGTCGCCCCGATCGCGCCGCTGAACAAAGGCGAGCGATGGAGGTTCGCGCGGATCACATCATGCGTCGCGGGATTGGTACGCGTGATGGCGCAGAAGACCTGCGGATTGACGCGCGCCTTTTCCATCGGCGACATGCACCACTGAATCGTTTCCGAAGGCTGCGATTCAAGACGCGCCCAATCGATGCTGCGGCCATCGAGCCGAGGCGGTGTCCCGGTCTTCAACCGGGCCATCGGCAGAGCGGCATCACGAATCTGTGCCGCCAGTCGCTGGGCCGAAGCCTCGCCGATGCGGCCGCCGACCATGCGCTCTTCACCGCGAAATAAGGTGCCGCCTAGGAAGGTGCCGGTGCAGAGGATCACCGCCGAAGCGTTGATCGTAGAACCATCGGCCAGTTGCAGACCGGTGACGTTTCCGCCTTGCTGAATCAGCGCAGCGGCCTCGCCCTGCACCAGAGTCAGATCGCCCTGATGTGCCAGCAGCTTTTGCACCGCCGCCTTGAAGCGTTTGCGGTCAGCCTGCACGCGTGGGCCTTGCACGGCACTGCCCTTGCTGCGGTTGAGCATGCGATAATGGATTGCGCCGGCGTCGGCGGCGCGGGCGATGATGCCATCGAACGCATCAACCTCACGCACCAGATGGCCCTTGCCCAGACCGCCAATGGCCGGATTGCAGCTCATGGCACCGATGGCATCGAGATCGAAACTGACCAGCGCCACCTTCGCGCCCATGCGCGCCGCGACGGCAGCGGCCTCGACCCCTGCATGGCCTCCGCCGATCACAACCACATCGAAATTCTGCATGGGCACGCCCTACATGAGGGCGGGGCTCAGGTCAAAAGGCGTGTTTCACGTGGAACATCATTTGCCGATGCAGAAGCGACCGAACAGCGTGTCGAGCATATCCTCGGTGGTGGCGCGCCCCAGCAAGCGGTCCAATGCAACGCGGGCGAGACGCAAACCCTCACCCACCAGCAGCGGATCGTCCTGCCGAAACTCGGCGTCCTGCAGCCCCTGTACCACAGTCGCCAGCGCGGCGTGCTGGCGTTGATTCAGCGCCGCTTCGCCCGGACGGGGAAGGGCGGCGCGGGCATGACTCACCAAATCGCGGCGCAGGTCATCCACCCCTTCGCCGGTCTTCGCGGAGACCTGATGGCGGGGATGATCCTTGCGACGACCATCGCCCCGGTCGATCTGCGCGGCGATCTCCCACAGGCGCTCACCGGCATCCGGCCCCTGCCCTTCCTCGCCCAGCCACAGGATCAGATCGGCTTGATCGACGATGGCACGGGCCCGCTCGATGCCGATGGCTTCGACCACATCGTCAGTCTCATCGCGCAGGCCTGCAGTATCGAAGAAGCGAAAAGGCACGCCCTGAATCGCCGTCGGGTGACTCAGCACATCGCGCGTCGTCCCGGCGATGGGCGCGGTGATCGCCGCTTCGCTTTCCACCAGCGCGTTGAACAGAGTCGACTTGCCCGCATTGGGCGGCCCGGCGATCACCACGCGAAACCCTTCGCGCAGAGTCTCCGCACGCGGACGATCAAGCCATTGCGCGATGGTGAAACGCAGATCGCCCAAGCGCACCGGCACATCCGCAGGCAGGCCGCCGACATCATCCTCATCGGCAAAATCCAGCGCCGCCTCGACCAACGCCGACAGCGCCAACACCTCTTGCCGCCAACTGTCCACCAAGGCCGAAAAGGCACCGCCCGCCGAGGCCATCGCGCTCTGCCGCTGCAATTCGGTCTCGGCGGAGAGCAGATCGGCCAGCCCCTCGGCCTCGGCCAGATCGATGCGGCCATGGGTGAAAGCGCGGCGGGTGAACTCGCCCGGCTCCGCCTTGCGCAGTCCTGGCAATTGACTCAGCGCCTGCTCCACCGCCGCGATCACCGCGCGGCCGCCATGGCAATGCAGTTCGGCCAGGTCTTCGCCGGTCGCGGTCTTGGGTCCGGGGAACCACAGCAGCAGCGCATGGTCCAGCACCTGACCGGCGCCATCGCGCAGGGCACCATAGCTGGCGCGACGCGGAGAAGGCACTCGCCCCGCCAAAGCGCGCAAGGCCTCCCCTGCCTGAGGGCCGCTGATCCTGATGACGGCAATCGCCGCTGGAGCCGCCCCGCTGGAGGGCGCGAAAATCGTATCCTGCATGCGGGGGCGTTTATCAGCCCTTTGGCTTGCCCGCCATGCCCACGCCCGCCTCGATCAGCTGCTGGAACATCTTGAGCCCCATCTGCCCCATCGGCGCGAACTGCTTGGTGTATTCGGCAAGCTGTTCCAGACTGCCGCCACCCTGCATCGCCTTGAGCACAGCATCCATATACATCTCATTGGCCCGCGTTACATCGGGCAGACCCAGAAAACGGCGTGCCTCTTCCGGGCTGCAGTCGATCTCAAGATTGAGCTTCATCCGGCCTCTCCCCTAACCTTTGCGCTGAACCGGAAAAAATGCTGACACAGAGCAGCTTCCCTGTCCAATCATCTGTCCCCCAGTGGTAACAAACTGCCTCTCCACGGAGTTCCCCATGACGACCAACACATTTATCCCCAGCCTTGGCCACAAGGACAACATCCCCGCCTATGTCGCCCAGCCCGAGGGCACGCCGCGCGGCACGGTGATCGTGGTGCCCGAGATCTTCGGCGTGAACCCGGGCATCGTCGCCAAGGCCGATGATTGGGCGCGGGCCGGCTATGTCGCCATCGCGCCCGATGTGTTCTGGCGTCAGGAAGCGGGCGTGGAACTGGATCACGATATCCCCGAGGAGATGACTCGCGCCCTCGCCATGATGGGCGCACACAATTTTCCTGCCGGGTTGGAGGATATTCGCGCGCTGATCGTTTGGGCTCACGCTCAGAATCCCGGCGGCAAGGTTGGGCTGGTCGGCTTCTGCATGGGCGGGTTGATCGCCTATCAGGCCGCCGCGCGCACCGACATCGATGCGTCGGTCGGCTATTATGGTGTGGGTCTGGACGGGCTGGTCGGAGAGGCTGCGAACATCAAGGGCGAATTGCTGCTCCATATCCCCACCGCCGATGCCTTCACCTCGCCTGAGCAGCAGGCGGCGATTCATGCCGGGCTGGATGCGGTGCCGAATGTGACTCTGTTCGATTATGAAGGGCTCGGGCATGGTTTTGCCGAGACCAAGGGCAGCCGTCGGGATGAGGCCGGGGCTGTATTGGCCGATGCGCGGACGGTTGAGTTTATTGCGACGTTTGTGGGGTAAGAAGGAAGGATAAGATGCGAGGGCCATCGCCCTCGCGCTCCCTTTAATGTCTGCGTTGCGCTTCGGGCTCGGCCTTGCGCTCAGTTTGCAGCGCCGCAGGCAGATGGATTCAAGCCTGCGGCGCCTTTGTTGCGCTGATAGAGAGATCGGGCGCAAGGATCGGGTGCCACTGCCATTTCGTCGGAAGACGTTATGGGAGCGCGAGGGGATAATCCCCTCGTATCTTCTTTCTTTAAACCCTGAAAACAAAAAAGGGGCAGGATTCCTCCCGCCCCTTCCCTGAATCTCAGACCGGATGAATCTTACTGATTCATCGTCGCGAAGAAGTCTTCGTTGGTCTTGGAGTCCTTCATCTTGTCGAGCAGGAACTCCATCGCGTCGACAGTGCCCATCTGCATGAGGATGCGGCGCAGGACCCACATCTTGGAGAGGTTGCCCTTCTCCACCAGCAGCTCTTCCTTGCGGGTGCCGCTCTTGCCCACGTCCAGCGCGGGGAAGATGCGCTTGTCGGCCACCTTGCGGTCCAGCACGATTTCGCTGTTGCCGGTGCCCTTGAACTCTTCGAAGATCACCTCGTCCATGCGGCTGCCGGTGTCGATCAGCGCGGTGGCGATGATCGAGAGCGAACCGCCTTCCTCGATGTTACGCGCGGCGCCGAAGAAGCGCTTGGGGCGCTGCAGGGCGTTGGCGTCCACACCGCCGGTCAGCACCTTGCCCGAAGACGGCACCACGGTGTTGTAGGCGCGGCCCAGACGGGTGATCGAATCCAGCAGGATGACCACGTCGCGCTTGTGCTCGACCAGGCGCTTGGCCTTTTCGATCACCATTTCGGCGACCTGCACGTGGCGCGTCGCGGGCTCGTCGAAGGTGGAGGAGATGACCTCGCCCTTCACGCTGCGCTGCATGTCGGTGACTTCCTCGGGGCGCTCATCGACCAGCAGCACCAGCAGGAACACCTCGGGGTGGTTGTCGGTGATGGCCTTGGCCATGTTCTGCAGCAGCACGGTCTTACCCGTGCGCGGCGGCGCCACGATCAGCGCGCGCTGGCCCTTGCCCTGAGGCGAGATCAGATCGATCACGCGCGCCGACTTGTCCTTGACGGTCGGGTCCAGCGTGTCGAGCTTCAGGCGGCTGTTGGGATATAGCGGCGTGAGGTTGTCGAAATTCACACGATGGCGCACGGCCTCCGGGCTGTCGAAGTTGACCGCAACCAGCTTGGTGATCGCGAAATAGCGCTCGCCATCCTTGGGAGCGCGAACCTCGCCCTCAACCGTATCGCCCGTGCGCAGGCCCCACTTGCGGACCTGATTGGGCGAGACGTAAATATCGTCCGGACCGGCCAGATAATTCGCCTCGGGGCTGCGCAGGAAGCCGAAGCCGTCCGGCAGCACCTCGATGGTGCCGATGCCCAGGATCTCTTCGCCATCCTCGGCCAGTTCTTTCAGGATCGCAAACATCAGATCCTGACGGCGCAGCGTGCTGGCGCTTTCGACGCCCAGTTCCTCAGCCATTTCGACCAGCTCGGCCGAGGTTTTTTTCTTCAATTCTTTCAAATGCATAAATAAATTCCGTAAGGAGGTTTCGGCCGGCGGGTCCATCGGGCCTGGAGAAGGCGGACCTTTTGCACGCTATGCTCGCGCGCAAATCATTGCCGGTGAGGGGTTAGCGCATATTCTTTTGACGCTTTCCCGTCAATAAAATGGCGGTGGGTGGAGGGAAATTGAAGGGAGACAGAAAAAGAAATAATGCGAGGGCAATCGCCCTCGCGCTCCCTTTAATGTCTGCCTTTGCGCTTCTGGTTCAGCCTTGCGCTCAGCTTGCCGCGCCGCAGGCAGGACATGATAGTTCAGCGCCGGGCAGTTAAAGCCTGCGGCGCCAGCAGATGGAGAGCCAAGGCGCAACGATGCGGTGCCCTTGCCCTACCGTCGGAAGACGTTCTGGGAGCGCGAGGGGGTAACCCCCTCGCATCTTCCTACTTCAAACCTTAAAACGGCCGCACAATCACCAAAATCACGATGATCGCCGCCGCAATCCCCGGCACCTCGTTGAGCAAGCGCAGAGTCTTTCCCGCCAGCTTGCGGTCACCCTTGGCCAGCCCCTTGGCGTAACCGGCCAGCCACACGTGATAGCCCGTCAGCACCAGTACCATCGCCAGCTTGGCGTGGAACCAGCCCTGCGAGAAGGCGCCGATCGTATGGGCCAGCAGCAGCCCGAACACCCAAACCGCCACCAGAGACGGCCACATGATGATCTTGAGCAGCTTGCTCTCGCGGTCGATCCAGCGGCGCTCTTCCTCGGTGCCGGGCAGGCTTTCCTGGTGGTAGACGAAATAGCGCGGCAGCATGAAAAGCCCCGCCATCCAGAAGATGACGAAGATGATATGGCCGGCCTTAAGCCAGGCGTAGGTCATCGAGAGTATCCAATCCATACAGGCCTATATAGGTTATCGGTGCCAGTTGCGCACCACTTGAAGCAACTGTTCGACGTGCGCCAGGGGCGTCGTCTGGCCGATGCCGTGGCCCAGGTTGAAGACATGGGGGCGGTCGGCAAAGGCGTCGAGCACTTCGATGGTGCGCTTTTCCAGCTCCACACCGCCGGACAGCAACAGCAGCGGATCGAGGTTGCCTTGCACCGGCATGCCAGCGGGCAGCTCGCGCGCGGCCCAGAGCGGGTCGACGGTTTCATCCACGCCCACGGCATTCACGCCGGTTTCGCGGGCATAGGCGGCCAGCTTCTCGCCGGAGCCCTTGGGGAAGCCGATCACGGGCACATCGGGGTGGAGAGCTTGAATCCGCGCGGCGATGGTGGCGTTGGGCGCGATCACCCAGCGCTCGAACTCGCGCGGGGCCAGACTGCCGGCCCAGCTGTCGAAAAGCTGCACCGCCTCGGCGCCGGCCTTGATCTGGCCATCGAGATACTCGACCGTCACCTCGATGATGGCATCAATGATCGCCTGGAAGGCCTCAGGATCGCGATAGGCATAGGCGCGGGTCCCATGCTGGTCCCTGCTGCCCTCGCCATTCACCATATACGTAGCGACCGTCCAGGGGCTTCCTGCGAAGCCCAGCATGGTCACCTCTTCCTTCAGCGAGGCCCTGACCAGACGCACCGTCTCGTAGATGGGCGACAGACGGTCTGGAACCCCCTGCAAAGCCTGCAAGCTGTGATCCACAAGCTTGGGCGAGAGATGAGGCCCTTCGCCCGCCAGAAACGCCAGATCCTGACCCATCGCATAAGGCACGATCAGAATGTCTGAAAACAGGATCGCGCCGTCAAAGCCGAAACGGCGCAGAGGCTGCAAGGTGATCTCCGCTGCTGCCTCGCTGTCATAGACCAAAGGCAGGAAGCCGCCCTTCTCCGCGCGAAGCGCGCGATATTCAGGAAGATAGCGCCCGGCTTGCCGCATCAGCCAGATGGGACGGCGGGAGAGGTTCTCTCCCTTGAGGGTGGCGAGCAAAGGACCGGGCATTGTGAGTCATTCCTGATCAAAGAGGATTCATAAAAGGATGATGAAGGTTGTTGGGCCTGTGGATAGTGGGAATTGCGTGCACTTGCCTGAATTATCCCGGAGTGAACAGGCCAAAGCGATCTGCGACTCCGTGACTCCAATCGTCAAGGAATCCTTATCCGCACTATCCCCAGCCTGTGGGAAACACTGTCCCCATGTGCAAAGGGCCCGGATTGAGTCCCGGTTAGTGGGGGTGGACTCTATCCCCCATTTTGTCGGTTCTCCTGTCCTGCCGTTTATGCCAAGGGATATCCACAAGGCCCCGGCGGGCTTTCCCTTTCTCCCCAGACCCGGCTTGCTCCTTCATGAACCGCCTGCATTTGCACCTTCTCTCGGATTCCACCGGCGAAACGCTGGAGATGATCGCCAAGGCGGCGCTCGCCCAGTTCGAGGATGTGGAGATCAACCGCCATTTCTGGCCGATGGTGCGCAGCCAGGCGCATCTCGACCGGGTGATGGGCGATATCGCGGCCAATCCGGGGCTGGTGCTCTATACGATGGTCAGCCACGACATCCGCCGCATGCTGGAGGACCGCTGCCTGGCGATGGGCCTGCCCGCCGTGCCGGTGCTCGATGCCGTCACCGATGCGCTGGGCAGCATGCTGGGCCAGCAGGCGCGCGGGCGCCCAGGCAAGCAGCATATTTTGGATGCCGCCTATTTCGCGCGCGTCGATGCGATTCACTTTTCCATCGCTCATGATGACGGGCTGAACTGGGAAAACTGGGAAGAGGCCGATATCGTGCTGGCGGGCGTTTCGCGCAGCTCGAAAACGCCGACCAGCATCTATCTGGCCAACCGCGGCTATAAGGTCGCGAACATTCCGATCGTGGTGGAAAGCCCGCCGCCCGCCCTGTTGTTCGGCTTGCGCTCGCCTTTGGTGGTGGGGCTGACGACCGCGCCCGAGCGACTGGTTCAGGTGCGCCGCAACCGGCTGCTGTCGATGAATCACCAGACCGAGACATCCTATGTCGATGTCGAAAGGGTGAAGACCGAATTGCTCTATGCCCGCCGCATGTTCGCCGACAATGGCTGGCCGGTGATCGATGTGACGCGCCGCTCGATCGAGGAGACGGCGGCGGCGATCATCTCGCTGCTCAAGGATCGCGGCGCCCAGTCGGTGGGCGCTCAGGCCGGGAATCGTCCGATATGACCGTCAATCAAGTGCCGCTGGTGCTGGCCTCCAAAAGCGCCTCGCGCCGGGCGATGCTGACCGCTGCGGGTGTGCCCTACACGATTCAGCCCGCCGATGTGGACGAGCGCGCGCTTGAATCCGCGCTGGCCGATGCCGCGCCCGCCGATGTCGCGCTGGCTCTGGCCGAGGCCAAGGCTCTGGCGGTTTCCGAAGGTGAGCGCGATGCGCTGGTGCTGGGCAGTGACTCGCTGGTGGTGGTCGAGGGCCGCCGCTTCGACAAGCCCACCAGCCGCGAGAATGCCGAGGAGCATCTGCGCTTCTTTTCGGGCAAGGTGATGGAGCTGCATTCAGGCGCTGCTCTGGCCCGCGCCGGGCAGATTGTATGGGCTCATGGCGAGGTGGCACGGCTGCATGTCCGCGCGCTCGATGAGGCGTTTATCGCACACTATCTCGATGCGGAATGGCCCGAAGTGGCGGGCTGTGTCGGTGTATTCCGTGTGGAAGGGCTGGGGATAAACCTGTTCGACGCTGTGGAGGGCAGCCATTTCACCGTGCTCGGCATGCCCCTGCTGCCGGTGCTTGGCGCGCTGCGGAATCAAGGTGTTATCGCGTGAGCCTGCCCTATGCGGAGGTGATCGGCGACCCCATCACCCAGTCCAAATCACCAATTATCCACAGGCACTGGCTGCAAGCGCTGGGGCTGCAGGGCGACTACCGCCACGCCCATGTCACAGCCGAGGGGTTGGAGGCATTCCTCGCCACCCGCCGCGATGATGCGGACTGGCGCGGCTGCAACGTCACCATGCCTCACAAGCAGGCGATTATGCCGCTGCTCGATGCACTCGATCCGCTGGCCGAGCAGGTCGGCGCGGTGAACACGGTGGTGCGCGGCGAGGATGGCCGACTGACCGGCTACAATACCGATGTCGATGGCGTGGCGGAGCCTTTGTCCGCGCTGCTGTCGCGGCAGGATGCCCATGCCTATATCATCGGTGCGGGCGGTGCGGCGCGGGCCGCCATCTTCGGCGTGAGCCGGGGAGGCGCCGCCACGACCAGCATCTTCAACCGCACCGCGCATAAGGCCGACGAACTGGCCGTGCTGGCCAGGGCACCTTCGGGCAAAGGCCATCCGCTGGCGGATCTGATTCCGACCGAGAGCAACAGCCATATCATCGTCAATGCGACCAGCATGGGCATGGGCGGGCAAAATCCGGTGCCGGTGGATCTGTCGCGCTTTGCTGCCGACACCATCGTCTTCGAGATGGTCTATGCGCCGCTGGAAACGCCTTTGCTGGCTCAGGCGCGCGCGCAGGGGCTGCGCACCATCGATGGCCTCGCCATGCTGATCGGCCAGGGCGCGGTGGCTTTCGAAAAATTCTTCGGCGCCCCTCCCCCCCGCGACAATGGCGATGCCGCCTTGCGGGCTCTGCTGACGGCATGAGTCGTCCTTTCGTCCTCGGGCTGACGGGCTCGATCGGCATGGGCAAGTCGGCGGTGGCGGCAATGCTGGAGGAGATCAGCGTGCCGGTCTTCGATGCCGACGCTCAGGTGCGACTGATGCAGGGGCCCGAAGGCGCCCTGCTGCCCGCTATCGAAGCGGCCTTCCCCGGCACCACCGGTCCGAAAGGTGTGGACCGCGCCAAGCTGGGCGCGGCGGTGTTTGGCGACGATGCGGCGCTCGCCCGGCTGGAGGCTATCGTCCACCCCGCCGTGGCGCAGGCCCGCACGCAATTTCTTGCCGATCATGCGGCGGCGCGGCTGGTCGTTTATGATATTCCCCTGTTGTTTGAAAAGGTTGGGCGCGAGGGGATCGATGCGGTCGCCGTCGTCTCCGCCCCGGCGCAGGCCCAGCGCGAAAGGGTGCTGGCCCGCCCCGGCATGACGCCTGAAAAGTTCGAGGCCATCCTCGCGCAGCAGATGCCCGATGCGCAAAAACGCGTGCTGGCTGATCATGTGATCGACACCGGCACCCCCCTTGCGCAGACTCGCGCACAGGTCGCGGCGCTGATCGAACGCTTGATCCCGACACGATAATAAAAGCGTCACAACCCCTTGTAAGCGCGCCTCGGCAGGACGATAGTCGAGTGAATGAGAGAGATTGTTTTCGACACTGAAACCACCGGACTCGACCCCAAAACAGGGGACAGACTCGTGGAAATCGGCTGTGTGGAAATGGTCAACCGGGTGCAGACCGGCGTCACTTTCCACCAATATTTCAATCCTCAGCGCGACATGCCGGCCGAGGCCGAAAGGGTCCACGGCCTGTCCGAGGCCTTCCTGGCCGACAAGCCGTTGTTCAAGGATGAGGCGCAGGCTTTCCTCGACTTTATCGGCGACTCGCCGATGGTCGCGCATAACGCCAGCTTCGACTTCGGATTCATCAACAATGAGCTGACGATGGTGGGCCTGCCCATCGTCGAACTCGATCGCATGGTCGACACCGTGCGCATCGCCCGCGCCCGCCATCCGGGCGCGAAAAACTCGCTCGATGCGCTCTGCACGCGCTACGGCATCGATCGCAGCCATCGTACCAAGCACGGCGCTCTGCTTGACGCCGAGCTGCTGGCGCAGGTCTATGTCGAGCTGCTGGGCGGCCGCCAGATCGGTCTGGAACTTGCCGCCGAGCAGGGACTTGTTGAATCCACCGTGGTCGAAACCACTGTGATCACGCGGGAAAGGGTGCAACGCCCGGCCCGCCCCCACCACGCCAGCGAAGCGGAATTGGCCGCTCACGCGAAGTTTTTGGAGTCGATCAAAACACCTCTTTGGCTTTCCGACTAAGAGCAAATTTCCAACAACAGAACAGGAGTCAGGACCATGGACATTCGCGTTTCCGGCCATCAGATGGAAACCGGCGAAGCGCTGCGGGTCCACGTCGAGGACCGGCTGAACACCATCACGGACAAGCACTTCAACAAGGCGCTGTCTTCCGTGGTGACCTTCGGCAAGGCGCCCGGCGGTTCCTTCCGCTGCGATATCGTGACTCATGTGCGTCAGGGTCTTATCCTGAAAGGCGCGGGCATTGCCCATGACGCCCATCAGAGCCTGGACGCCGCCGCCATCAAGATCGAAACCCAGTTGCGCCGCTACAAGAAGCGCCTGAACGATCGCCATGAGCAGTCCACCCATGCCGTGCAGGCGCAGGAAGCGGCCTACACCATCTTCGAGGAACCCGTTCACGAAGAGGGCGAGGAAGCCCATGCCGAGGCGCCTCTGGTCATCGCCGAGCTGCGCGTCGACGTGCCCGAAGCGACTGTTTCGGATGCGGTGATGATGCTGGATCTGCGCAACACCAATGCCTTGCTGTTCAAAAACGCTGGCACCGGAAAGCATAATATGGTCTATCGCCGGGGTGATGGCTCGATCGGCTGGGTCGAACCGTCGTAACAGACGAAACGCGTCGTTGCCCCCGTCGGTAACGGCGGGGATAGCGACCCTTCATGGAGGACCGCGCGTCGGTTGTGACGAGTACCCAGCTTGAACGAGCACTCGGCAGGACATGATGCGCGATCTTCCGTGTTTTCCTCGGGATAATACGCATGGCAAACGCCTTTGCGTGTTCCTTCGAAACAAGCTATCGCCCCGCCCGACCCGACCACTTGGCGACGGGCATGAAAAGGCAAGTTGAAGATTGGCGATGACAGCGCTGTTCACGCTCATGCCAGAGGCGGTAGGCACCATTTCGGCCGACAGCAAACCCGCGATTATCGAGCATCTGTCCGGGCGTTTCGCCCGTGTCTATGCGCTCGATGAGGAGCAGGTGCGCGACCGGATCGAGGAACGCGAGAAGCTGGGCAGCACCGGCTTCGGGCGCGGCGTAGCCATTCCCCATGCGCGCATGCCCGATCTGGTGCGACCGGTGGCGGTGGTGCTGCGGCTGGAATCGCCGGTGGCCTTTGAATCGGCGGACGATATGCCCGTCGACATCGTTTTCGGCCTGCTCTCGCCCGAACAGGCGGGGGCGGTGCATCTGCATGCACTGGCCGCGATCAGCCGCATGATGCGCGACGACAAGATGCATGCCGCCCTGATCGAAGCCCCCAGCGACGAGGCTCTCTATGCCCTTCTCGCCAACGTCCTCGACCGCGACGCGGCGTGAAATGAATCTGGAGGATTCAGGGGCCGCGCTGCATTGGCGCGCGCTGGAGGGGCTTTATGCTTCGGCGCCGATCAACCAGCTTTTTTCCTCGCGGCTTGAGGTGGTGGGCGAAGGCCATGCGCGCATCCTCTTCGACATCGACCCAAGCGTTTTTCACGCGGGCGGCGCGGCGCATGGCACGATCTATTTCAAGATGCTCGACGATGCGGCTTTCTATGCCGCCAACACGCTGGTCACCGACCGTTTTCTGCTGACCACCTCCTTCAACCTGCTGTTTTCGCGCCCTGTGCGCGGCGGACGGATCACGGCTGAGGGCCGCTGGGTGAGCGGCCGCCGCCGCGTTCTGGTCGCCGAGGCGCGGCTGATCGATGAAGAGGGCGAAGAGATCGGGCGCGGGACGGGCACCTTCATGCGCTCGCATATGGCGCTCTCCTCGTTGCCCGGTTACGGCCCGGGGCCCGAATGAGCGAGACCCCTCGCCTGCCCGCCGCAGTGGAGGTTTCCGCGCTGGTGCGGCAGGTGAATGCGCAGGGCGGCTTTGCCACCGTCTTGGCCAAAGGCGAGGCCGATGCGGGCACGATCCTGCTGCTGTTGTGCGAGAACGGGCAGGACCAGCGCGTCTATGAACGCATGCCCATGGCCGATGGTACGCGCGGCTGGCATTGCGCCAAACGCCGTGACCCGCAAGACCCGCAACCCTTCCTGGACTGGCTGGTCCGTCGCAGCCAGCAGGACCGCGACCTGTGGATTGTTGAACTGGACATCGCGGGGGCGGAACGATTCATCGGATTGGCCGTTTAGCCGCGATTGACTTGGGGGGGCCGCTCCGGCACTTCGCAGCGTCCATAACGCGCAGGCGGCTGAGTTAACCGGGGGGTTGGCGGGCTGGCACGCAGACGGGGGGCTGCCGGCAGGATCGCTGGTGGATGGGGATACAGCCAGGATCGCGGCTTGTTTCTGTCTGCGCGTGCTGCGTCTGGAGGGTTCACCGCATTAGAAATTGCTTCGATGCGTCAGCTTCTCACCCGCGCCAAAAGCCTGTCTCTGGCCGCGACTGTCCTCATTCTGACCGCCGCCGGTTCCGGCGCCTCTGCCCAGCTGAGCCATCAGCCCGCAGCTTCCGAACCGACCTTGCAGACCGTGCCAGTTCCTGCCGCCTCCGGCATGGCAAACGCCGCAGCCACCCCTGCTCTCGACCTTGACCCGGCCCCTGCCGTGAATGCCGCGACTCTGACCCAACTGGTCGCCCGGCAGCCGCAGGCCGAAGAGGTTTCCTCCGAAATCAACTGTCTGGCCGGTGCCGTCTACTTTGAGGCGCGCAATGAAACGCTTGATGGCCAGCTGGCTGTCGCCCGCGTGGTTGTTGCCCGTTCGCGCTCGGGCCGTTTCCCGGACAGCTATTGCGGCGTGGTCTACCAGCCCTCGCAGTTCTCCTTCATTCACGGCGGCGCGATGCCGGTGATCAACCATGGCTCGGCCGGTTGGCACCGCGCTCTGGCGATCGCGGAAATCGCCCATGACGGCAGCTGGCAAAGCCCTGTTGAAGGCGCGATGTTCTTCCATTCTGCGCGCATCTCGCCCCGCTGGCACCGCCAGCGCGTGGCGCGGATCGACAACCACGTTTTCTATCGCTGAGATAGTTCCTCTCTGCGCCAGCCAAGGCCCCCTGTTTCACGTGGAACAGGGGCCCTTGTTGTTTGTGGCCCGAAGGTTAGACCTGTGACCTGATCCACGACACGGAGCGCCCTATGACCGACACGCCTTTCCGCCCGGTTCTCTACCTCAAGGACCGCTGCCCATGGTGTCTGAAGCTGCGGCTGTTCCTGCTGGAGGCGGGGTTGATCGATCGCTTTGAATTGCGCGTCTTCGTGCCCGGCGACGATCAGGAGGCCGCCATGCGCGCTGAGCTGGAGCCGCATGTCGAGAAAGTGACCTTCCCCATCGTCCAGATCGCGCCGGGGCAGTATCTGCCGGATTCCGGGACGATCATCGAGCATTATGCTCAGGAGTTCGGGGTGGATGTGGCCAGCCTGCCGACGCTGGACCAGTATGTGCGCGGGCCTTTGGCGACCATGGCTTCGCTCAGGAAGGAAATCGCGGAGTTGAAGGGGAAAGGGTAACAGCAGGGGGCGTTACGCCCCCTGCACCCCCGTTACGTCTCCCGACGATGGGGAAGCGCTTAAGGCATCGTTGTGCATGATCTCTCTACCGCCGGAGGCCATCAATGAAAGCCGCTTCGCGGTATGGCGCCACGATGAGATGATGCGCAGCGTAGACATTCATGGGAGCGCGAGGGGGTAACCCCCTCGCATCTGCCCCTTATTACTTCCTCAATTCAACCCAGATCGGCGCATGATCGCTGGCCTTCTCCCGCCCGCGATGATCCTTGTCGACTCCGCAAGCCACCAGACGATCCGCCGCCTCGGGCGAGAGCAGGGCATGGTCGATGCGGAAGCCGTGATCGCGCTGCCATGCCCCGGCCTGATAGTCCCAATAGGTCCAGACGCCACCATCGGGATTGTGGGTGGCGATAGCGTCCGTCCAGCCATCATTGAGCAAGCGCAGGTACGCATCGCGCGATTCCGGCTGCATCAGCGCGTCATCGGCCATGGCCTTGGGGGACCAGATGTCGCGGTCGGTGGGGATGACGTTGAAGTCGCCCGTCACCACCACCGGGATTTCCAGGGCCCGCAGTTCGGTCATCCGGTTGCGCAGGCGTTCCATCCATCGCAGCTTATAGTCGAACTTTGGGCCGGGCTGCGGGTTGCCGTTGGGCAGATAGATGCCCGCGATGCGAATGCCGAAAACCTCCGCCTCGATGTAGCGGGAATGCTCGTCCTCGGGCTCTCCGGCCAGGCCGCGCTGCACTTCAGCGGGCTTTTCGCCATCGGCCAGAATCGCCACGCCGTTGAAGCCCTTCTGGCCGTGCCAGATGGCGTGATAGCCGATCTTCTCGAACTCATCCGCCGGGAAGCCTTCGTCCTGAGTCTTGATCTCCTGCAGGCAGGCGACCGAGGGGCGCGTCTCTTCCAGCCACTCCAGCAGGCGCGGCAGGCGGGCCTTGATGCCGTTGATGTTGAAGCTGGCGATTTTCATTTCAGGGGATTCCTAAGGAAGAGAACAAGCAGGGGGCGTTACGCCCCCTGCACCCCCATAACGTCTCCCGACGAGAGGGTGTGCTGGCGCGCAGCCTTACGCTCCCTCTCTACCGCCGGAGGCCATAAATGAAAGCCGCTTCGCGGCATGGCGCCACGATGAGATGATGCGCAGCGTAGACATTAACGGGAGCGCGAGGGCGATGGCCCTCGCATTTTCCTCTTCTTCCCCTTTCGACCAAAATCGCATTCCCCCCTGCCTTTAACGGGTCTAGACCTCCCATATGACCCAGACCATCATCGCCCCCTTCCCCGCCCAGCGCCCTCGCCGCAGCCGTTCCACCCCCTGGAGCCGCGCGATGCATCGCGAGACCATCCTCACCCCCGCCAACCTCATCTGGCCGCTGTTTGTGGCCGATGGCAAAGGCGTGGAAGACCCGGTTGCGGCCCTGCCCGGCGTCTCGCGCTGGAGCGTCGACCTGATGGTGGAGCGCGCGAAGGAGGCGGTCAGCCTCGGCATTCCCTGCCTCGCCCTGTTCCCCTACACCCAGAAGGAGCGCCGCAGCGAGGACGGCAAGGAAGCGCTCAACCCGGACAATCTGATGTGCCGTGCCATCCGCGCCATCAAGGACGCCTGCGGTGATGATATCGGCATTCTGACCGATGTGGCGCTCGACCCCTACACCTCGCATGGGCAGGATGGGCTGATCGATGACACCGGCTATGTGCTCAACGATGCCACGGTGGAAACGCTGGTGGGCCAGAGCCTGAATCAGGCCAATGCCGGGGCCGATATCATCGCGCCCAGCGATATGATGGATGGCCGCATCGCCGCCATTCGCGCGGCTCTGGAAGGCGCGAACCATCAGAACGTGCAGATCATGTCCTATGCCGCGAAATACGCCAGCGCCTTTTATGGCCCGTTCCGCGATGCGGTGGGCTCGCGCGGCCTGCTGAAGGGCGACAAGAAGACCTATCAGATGGACCCCGGCAACAGCGACGAGGCCCTGCGCGAGGTCGCCATCGATCTGGCCGAGGGCGCCGACAGCGTGATGGTCAAGCCCGGCCTGCCCTATCTGGACATCGCCCGCCGCGTGAAGGACGAGTTCGGCGTGCCCGTCTTCGCCTATCAGGTCAGCGGCGAGTATGCGATGATCGAGCATGCCGTGGCCGCCGGCGCCGCCGACCGCGACACGATGGTGCTGGAAACGCTGCTGGCCTTCCGCCGCGCGGGCTGCTCGGGCGTGCTGACGTACCATGCGGCACATGCCGCGCGCCTGCTGAATGGCTGATTTTCGCCTTGAGACCGAGCGGCTGATCCTGCGTTCCTGGCAGGCAACAGACCGCGAGGCGAACTGGGCGATGGCTCAGGACGAGTCGGTCATGCGCTACCTCCCCGCGCTGGACCGTGCCGGGGCGGATGCCATGGTCGATCGCTTCATGGCGATGGAGGCCGAGCATGGCCACACCTTCTGGGTGATGGAGCGCCGCGCGGATGGCGCCTTCCTCGGCATGTGCGGCATGGCTCAGCCGCGTGATCCGCTGGTGGAGTATGAAATCGGCTGGCGCCTTGTGCGCAGCGCGTGGGGCCAGGGCTATGCTCAAGAGGCCGCGCGCGCCACGTTGGCATGGGCCTGGGCCAACCGCGCCATGTCCAGCATCGTCGCCATCACCGTTCCCGCCAACCGCGCGAGCTGGACGCTGATGGAGCGCATCGGCATGGCCCGCCACGCCGATGAAGACTTCGAGCACCCCTCCCTGCCCGAAGGCCATCCGCTCCGCCCCCACATCCTCTATCGCATCGGCAGGCCCGTATGACTCAGCGTCAGGACATCACCATTGCCCCTTTCAAGGGCATCTGGCCGCGCATTCACGACAGCGCCTTTATCGCCCCCGGCTGCCGCATCATCGGCGATGTCGAGATCGGGCCCGACGCCTCCATCTGGTACAATTGCGTGATCCGCGGCGATTCCAACCGCATCCGCATCGGCGCGCGCAGCAACATTCAGGACGGCAGCGTCGTCCATTGCGATTCCCCCTCGCCCCGCCGCCCCGAGGGCTTCCCCACGCTGATCGGCGAGGATGTGCTGATCGGCCATATGGCCATGATCCACGGCTGCGTGTTGGAAGACCGCGCCTTCGTCGGCATGGGCGCGATGGTGATGGACGGCGCCCGTGTCTCCAGCGACGCCATGCTGGCCGCAGGAGCCCTCCTCAGCCCCGGCAAGGTCATCCCGCCCCGAGAGCTGTGGATCGGCCGCCCCGCAGCCTTCAGCCGCGCCCTTAACGACCAGCAGGTGGCTGCGATGCAGAGCGGGGTGACGCATTACGTGGAGAACGGCCGCCTCCACCAAGAGGCGCTGGAGGGCTGATGGCCCGCCCCAAGGCCGATCTGCCGACTGCAGAGGCGATCCGCGCCTTGCTGGATGAGGAAGGCCGTCTGGCGGTGCGTGTGACGCCCGGCGCCCGCTCGGAAGGGCTGGAGGTGGCCGAGGGGCGTTTGCTGGCCAAAGTCCGCGCCAAGCCGGAGGATGGGAAGGCCAATGCTGCGGTGATCGATCTGGTGGCTCGGGGTTTGGGGATGGCGCCTTCGCGGCTGACGTTGCTGCGTGGGGCGACGTCGAGAGATAAATTGTTGGGATTGGAAGGCTAAAAGGGAAGATGCGAGGGGGTTACCCCCTCGCGCTCCCGAAACGTCTTCCGACGAAATGGGAGTGGTGCCGAAATGGAGCGCCCCAACTCTTCATCTGCTCGAAGGCGCCGCAGGCAGTCAGTCCCTGGATTACGCGAGCAAATTCAAAGCCTGCGGCGCGGCAAACCAAGCGCAACGCCGAACCCGTAGCGCTGAGGCAGACATTAACGGGAGCGCGAGTAACACCCTCGCATCTTCCCTTCCTAAACCCCTGAAACGAAAAAGGGCGCCACCCTCGCGAGTGGCGCCCCTTCTTGCGCGGTCCAGCGCTTACTCCTTGCCGTCGGCTTTGTCGTTAGCCTTGCTGGGGGCCTCGGGCGCGGGCTTTTGGCCACGAGCCTTCTTGTTGACCACCTTGGGCGCGGCGGGCGTCAGCTGGAAGTTGAGGGCGGGCTTGCCGTCCTCATCTTCCTTGATCGTGACGTTCACCTCACCGCCATGGGCCAGCTTGCCGAACAGCAGCTCTTCCGCCAGCGGCTGCTTGACCTTGTCCTGAATGAGGCGGGCCATGGGCCGCGCGCCATAGAGCTTGTCATAGCCGCGTTCACCCAGCCAGGCGCGCGCTTCGGCGTCGAACTGGATGTGGACGTTCTGGTCGGCCAGCTGCAGTTCCAGCTGCAGGATGAACTTGTCCACCACCATGCTGACCACCGTGGTGGGCAGATAAGCGAAGGGCACGATGGCATCCAGACGGTTGCGGAATTCCGGCGTGAACAGGTTCTTGACCGCTTCCTCGCCGGCGTCCGCCTTGGAGATGTCGCCAAAGCCGATGCCGTTGCGCGCCATGTCGCTGGCACCCGCATTGGTGGTCATGATCAGCACCACATTGCGGAAGTCCACCGTCTTGCCGTGGTGATCGGTCAGGCGGCCATTGTCCATCACCTGCAGCAGGATGTTGAACAGATCCGGGTGGGCCTTCTCGATCTCGTCGAGCAGCAGCACGCAATGGGGCTGCTGGTCGATGGCATCGGTGAGCAGACCGCCCTGATCGAAGCCGACATAGCCCGGAGGGGCACCGATCAGGCGCGAGACCGAGTGCCGCTCCATATATTCCGACATGTCGAAACGCTGGAGCGGAATGCCCATGATCTCGGCCAGACGGCGCGCGACTTCGGTCTTGCCGACACCGGTCGGGCCCGAGAACAGGAACGAGCCGATCGGCTTGTCCGGATCGCGCAGACCGGCGCGCGAGAGCTTCATCGCGCGGGACAGCACCTCGATGGCCTTGTCCTGCCCGAAGACCACGCGCTTGAGGTCGCGGTCCAGATGCTCCAGCACCTTCTTGTCGTCGGACGAGACGCTCTTGGGTGGGATGCGCGCCATGGTGGCGATCACCTGCTCGATCTCGCGGCCGGTGATCGTCTTCTTGCGCTTGCTGGGCGCCACCAGCATCTGCATCGCGCCGACTTCGTCGATCACGTCGATCGCCTTATCGGGCAGCTTGCGGTCGTTGATGTAGCGCGCAGAAAGCTCCACCGCCGTCTTGATCGCCTCGGCGGTGTATTTCACCTTGTGGTGATCCTCAAACGCCGTGCGCAGGCCCTTGAGGATCTTGATCGTGTCCTCGATGCTGGGCTCGTTCACGTCGATCTTCTGGAAGCGGCGCAGCAGGGCGCGGTCCTTCTCGAAGTGGTTGCGGAACTCCTTGTAGGTGGTCGAGCCGATGCAGCGGATCGTGCCGCCCGACAGCGCGGGCTTCAGCAGATTCGAGGCATCCATGGCGCCGCCAGAGGTGGCACCGGCACCGATCACCGTGTGGATTTCATCGATGAAGAGCACGGCATGCGGCATCTTCTCCAGCTCGGAGACGACCTGCTTCAACCGCTCTTCGAAATCGCCGCGATAGCGTGTGCCCGCCAGCAGCGAACCCATGTCGAGCGAGTAGATCACCGCATTGGCCAGCACCTCGGGCACGTCGCCCTCGACGATCTTGCGCGCCAGACCCTCGGCGATGGCGGTCTTGCCCACGCCGGGGTCGCCCACATAGAGCGGGTTGTTCTTGGAACGGCGGCACAGGATCTGGATGGTGCGGTCCACTTCGGGCCCGCGCCCGATCAGCGGGTCGACCTTGCCGCCCAGCGCCTTCTCGTTGAGGTTCACCGTGAACTGATCGAGCGCCGAATCCTTCTTGTTGGCCGATGCGCTCTTGGTCTCGGGCTTGTCCTCATGGGGCGTTTCCTCGGTACCCTTGGGGTGCTTGTCCTCGATGCGCTTGCCGCCCTTGCCGATGCCATGGCTGATAAAGCTGACGGCATCCAGACGGCTCATATCCTGCTGCTGCAGGAAATAGACGGCATAGGAATCGCGCTCGGAGAACAGGGCCACCAGCACATTGGCGCCGGTGACGGTGTCCTTGCCCGAGGATTGCACATGCAGGATGGCACGCTGGATCACGCGCTGGAAACCGGCGGTTGGGGCGGGTTCCGCCTTGTCCTTGGTTTTCAGGCTCTGATATTCCTGATCCAGATACTGCTTCACCGCCTCGGACAGTTCGCCAAGGTCGACCCCTCAGGCATTCATCACCTGAGCCGCATCCACGTCATCGATCAGCGCGAGCAGCAGATGCTCAAGCGTTGCGTATTCGTGGCTGCGCTCGGACGCATGCGCCAGCGCGGCGTGAAGGGTCTTTTCGAGGCTTTGGGCGAAACTGGGCATCTTGGCACTTTCGCTAGGAACTCAACGTTCGTGAGTCGGCACCGTGTGGACGGGTGCCTGATGAAAACAGCGAGCGGGGCTGGAGGGATGAAACGCCCGGAAGGGGCTGGCGGTCCATACGGGTTTGGCACCCGCATGAGGTTGGAGACGGGGGCCCATCATGGAGACGGCGCCGTCACGGATTTCTATATGGGCGCCCCTCGCGCAATTGCCAGAGGGGGGCGCGTGGATTGCCTTGAGGCGCCGAAAAGCCGCGCCCGCCTTCATGGCCGCGGCCTGAACAGGGCATCGGCGGCCAGCCTGTGGGCACCGGCGCGCGCGGCGTGAGCCTTGACACGCTCGATCTCGATTTCGAGCAAACGGATGCGGGCGCTCAACTCATCCTGCGAATAGCGGTCAAGGCTTTCGCTGGCGAGCGCCTGGGCGGCGTCTTTGCTGACGCCACCGGACGGAACGGGGCGGTCATCGTCTTCCATTGGGAGTGCATCCTTGACGTCGCGGCGCTTGCTGTCAACCGCTTGCGCGTTTAGGGCTGACAAGCGTGAGTTTACCGAGCTTGGCGGGGTGGTGATGGCGGAAATAATCCCGGAATTCATGACGGTCGTCGGCTTCGAATCCCCCGGCGGGCCCGAGGTGCTTCACCCGGGCCAAGCCCCCGTGCCCCATCCCGGCACAGGCCAGGTGCTGGTGAAGGTGGCCTATGCCGGGGTGAACCGCCCCGATGTGATTCAGCGGCAGGGCAATTACCCCCCGCCGCCGGGCGCCTCGCCGATTCCCGGGCTGGAAATCTCGGGCAAGGTCGTCGCGCTGGGCAAGGGCGCGGATGAGGTGCTGCTGGGCCAGCAGGTCTGCGCGCTGGTGACGGGCGGCGGCTATGCCGAATATTGCCTTGCCGATGCCGCGCTCTGCCTGCCGGTGCCCGCTGGGCTGCCGCTCGATCAGGCGGCGGCGATTCCCGAAACGCTCTTCACCGTCTGGCACAATGTGTTCGACCGTGGCTGGGCCTGCGAGGGCGAGACCATCCTGATTCACGGCGGCACCAGCGGGATCGGCACCACCGCGATCCAGCTCTGCAAGGCCTTCGAGATGACGGTGATCGTCACCTGCGGCGGCCCTGACAAATGCGCCCGTGCGCTGGAGATCGGCGCCGACCATGCCATCGACTATCGCGATCAGGATTTCGTGGCCGAAGTGAAGCGAATCACCGGGGGCAAGGGCGTGCATCTCGTGCTGGACATGGTGGCGGGCGACTATGTGGCCCGCAACATCGCCTGCCTGGCCGAGGATGGCCGCCATGTCACAATCGCCGTGCAGGGCGGCGCCAAGGCCGAGGTGCCGATGTGGCTGGTGATGACCAAACGCCTGACGCTGACCGGATCGACGATGCGCGCGCGTGACGTGGGCTTCAAGGGGCTGGTCGCTCAGGAGATTCTGCGCAACGTCTGGCCGCTGATCGAGCGCGGCGCCTGCCGCCCGATCATGGACCAGACCTTCGCCCTGCCCGCCGCCGCCGCCGCCCATGCGCGCATGGAAGCGGGCGACCATATCGGCAAGATCGTTCTGGAGGTTGCACCCCAATGACCGAAGCAAACGAAGCGTTTGTTCTCCATGAAGACCCTTTCAGCGGCAATTGCTACAAGATCCGCCTGACCGCCGCGCTGGTCGGCGTGCCGCTGGAGCGCCGCTTCTACGACATCACCAAGGGCGAGACCCGCACCCCGGAGTTTCTGTCGAAGGTCAACGCCAATGGCCGCATCCCGGTGCTGGAAATGGGCGACAGGTTTCTGCCCGAAAGCGGCGCGGCCTGCTGGTATCTCGCCCATGGCTCCGCGCTGATCCCCACGGACCGCTTCGAGCAGGCCGATATGCTGCGCTGGATGTTCTTCGAGCAGTATAACCACGAGCCCAATGTCGCGACCTTGCGCTTCTGGCTCGGCAAGCTGGGCGCGGAGAACCTCTCCGACCAGCAAACCGCCCAGCTTTCCGCCAAGCGCGCCGCCGGTGACGCCGCCCTGCGCCTGATGGATGAGCATCTCGCCACCCGTGACTGGTTCGTGGGCAACGGCATCACGCTGGCCGATATCGTCCTCTACGCCTACACCCATGTCTGTGAGCCGGGCGGCTTCCAGCTTGCCGACTACCCCCATATTCAGCGCTGGATCGCCCGCGTCGCCGCCGTGCCGGGCTATGTGCCGATGGACTGAATCATCGCCCGCGCATGGTTCTGCTTGCCGGGCGCGGTGATTTCGGATAGGCAACACGGTTGAAGGGCCGCTCCGGTAAGGGGCGGCCTTGCTGTTTCTGTAGGGCCTGTCTCACCAGATTTCGCCCCAACGCGCCGGAGAAGATCCCGTGACCCAGCCCACCCCGCTGATGCCGCATGCAACGGCCTCGTGGCTCGTCGACAACACCGCGCTCACCTTCGAGCAGGTCGCTGATTTCTGCGGTCTGCACATCCTCGAAGTGCAGGCCATGGCCGACGACCTGACCAGCGCCAAATACACCGGCCGCGATCCGCTCCGCTCGGGCGAGCTGACCACCGCCGAGATCGAGAAGGGTCAGAACGACCCCAACTATCGCCTCAAGATGTTCAAGGTGCCCGTCACCGTGAACCGCACCAAGGGCCCGCGCTACACGCCGGTGTCCAAGCGCCAGGACAAGCCCGACGGCATCGCCTGGATCCTGCGCAACCACCCCGAAGTGTCGGACGCCCAGATCAGCAAGCTGATCGGCACCACCCGCCACACCATCGCCGCGATCCGCGACCGCAGCCACTGGAACATCGCCAACATCACGGCGAAGGATCCTGTCACGCTCGGCCTCAGCTCGCAGCGCGAGCTGGACGCGATGATCGCCAAGGCCGCCAAGGGCAAGCCCGACGATGAGGAAACCGCAGCACGTCTGGGCAGCGACCGTGAGGCGCTGATCGAGGAACTGCGCGCCGCCCGTCAGGCCCAGGCCCGCATCGCCTCGGAAGCCGCTCAGGAAGCCGAAGCCGCCGCATGGCTGGCCGCCAAGCGCGCCGCCGAGAACGAAGAGCAGGCGCCTCCCCCGGCCTGGGGCGAGTAAGCTTCGCTTTCGCGATGAACATGACCCCCGCAGGTTTCTGTGGGGGTTTTGTTTTGGGATTGTCAGAAGAGAAGATGCGAGGGGGTTACCCCCTCGCGCTCCCAGAACGTCTTCCGACGCAAGGGCAGTGGCGCCCGATCGATGCGCCTAAACTCTCCACCTGCGCCACCTAAGGCGCCGCAGGCAGTGAATTTTAAGGCCTGCGGCGCAGCAAGCTGAGCGCAACACCGAACCCGATGCGCAACGTGGACATTAAAGGGAGCGCGAGGGCGATGGCCCTCGCATTTCCTCTTTCCTGTCTTGAAACAGTCAAAAAAGACTCAACCCCTGACATATCCCC
>Ga0116227_10002108_pt1 | contig 45475 bp, 39 predicted proteins | sample S1TSphgellanicum_FD_89693 | JGI IMG/M metagenome (GOLD analysis project Ga0116227, IMG submission 89693) | Host-associated microbial communities from peat moss isolated from Minnesota, USA - S1T2_Fb - Sphagnum magellanicum MG | ecosystem: Host-associated > Plants > Peat moss > Unclassified...
CGTGTATATTGACTACCACCACGTCGCTCGACCAATCCCCGCCCCCCCCCCCCCCCCCCCCAAACTGAGGTCGTAACCACATACTTCAGCCCAACGGACATAACTTACTAACAGCAATTCACACTCGGAATGTCCCACACTTTGTGGCCCTGCAATTAGCCCAGGCCAAAAATGGTGACGAACGAGTTTTGGAAATAGGGTTTCATAGTGTTCCCATTAGGTTCCCAAAGACTCTGCCCCAAGTTCCCAATTGGTTCCCCCCAAGACATTCCCAATAGCATCCAACAACACACAATCACGGGTTTACTTGTCATTTACACACATCCGGTTAGAAGGTTTTTTTTAATTGATTTTTTTCTGTTTTTTTTAAAATTCTTGGATTATTTTTTAAAAGATTGATAACCTTCTTGAATGATAATCGGATCATCCGGGTAGGTTATTAGATTTTGAAAAATCATTAACCAGCTCGATAACCAGGTCAAAACTCAATAACCGGCCAACACTACATTTTGCCTTGGATAGAAGCCTGAGTTAAAATCGAGTCCAGTTCATTCATCCATGAATGTGAAGATCCAACTTTTCATCCACATTCAATTACAGATCTTCCATGAAAATTTGAGCCAAAATCAAGCAAGCCGGGGATGTTGAGATAGCAAAGGCTAGTTTTAAGCTTATACCAGATCAGGCAGGTTGGATCTGAAACTTCTTCACTGGCCAAAGGAGACAATTGTGACACTTTCTTTTATCCCCTATCGCCTCCTTCAGTGGTGTCCACAAAGTAAGGAAATTTTATTAAATCTCACAAGTGTCGAGAGTAATTATAGTAGTTGTACAGGTAGGACTAGTGAAAATATATGTATAGCAGCAGCAGAGGCGCTCAGGAAAAAGGTAATGAAACTTAGTTTATCACCAAAATTGGTGGAAAAACTAGTTTGGGTCCCAATTATTTTGTTTTGTAAATTTTCATTCTCAGTTACGCATTTGATGCCCTATTATGCTGAAACTGGCCATTCTTGCCCCCTAATCACCTGACTTTCCGTATAACTTTAATCCATTAGAGTTTTTTTTTTTGTACAGTCAGGAAAACAAAGCTCCAAAACCCTAAATTTGGTCCAAAACTGGGTGAGATTTTTAAAGAATGTGCAAAAAAATACAATAGCATTCAACCGGGGGCGATTGAAGCACCATTTGTTTTGTGGTAAATTGAGTTTCATCCTGTTTTGAACCACTCTTTCCTTTTTCCTGAGCGCCTCCACTACTGTTACGTATATTTTCACTGCTCATACGTGTACGAGTACTATTATTACTCTGGAACCTTGTGCATTAAATGCTGAGCTTCAGCATTTCATACCCAGATTTTATAAAATTTCATTACTATGCGGACTGTCACTCAAACAGGGGATAGGGGGAGAGAGGAGGCCCAAAGAGAGGGTGAAGACAGGGTGACTTTAAGGAAAACTCTATTAGTTATATAGTATGATACAATGCAAGAGTACAAAATGGGGGGAGAGAATGAATGAAATGTTCACAACAGAATTAATGTATATTGTAATAGCCTGGGATTCTGTTGTGTATCTGAAAAGCCCATCAACTCCAACAACAAACATATTGGGTTTCATGCAAACCAAGTGCCACTGAGTTTGCATTGTTGCCACATTGCATGGCTGCTGCTTAATTGAGTTTGAAAATGTGGAGGTGCTCTGACACTCATGTACTTGCTGTGTTTTTGTCTCAAGTGAGGCTAATGACTCCTCCCTCTTCTCTCCTACCCATCATGGGTGTTAGTGTTTATGACTTGCTTGTACTTTCACAACAAATGAAAGTTAATGAGAAACATTAATTTAATTCAAAAGCTCATATGATCATCAATCCATGTGCAGTTCCAGTTATTGGGGGTTCTAACTCCAATTAGTGGCCACTAAATTGTCTCCAATTAATTTGCCTAATCAAGTCATTTCAAAGGCATTCTTCTCTCATCACCTGTGAAGAAGGTTCATGAGAATGGGTTTAGGGTTTCATTAGGGTTAACTTACCCAGCCTACATCATCATCATCATCAGCTCAGCTCAGCTCAGATCAAGCAAAAGCTTCATTAGGAAAGAAATGAAAAGGCAACATCTTAACATTAAACTTACCAGTTGGAGCCTGGATGGAGATCAAACCATGGTTTAACTAACTAAGCATTAGTGGATAAGTTGTAGGGGAGGTTATCATGTGTGTTATCTGATGATCCTTCTTCAGTGTCTGGGAGTATTTTTTTTGTTGTAATTTTGTAATATGTACCATCAAATACACACACCTGTGTGCATTAGGCACGGGGTTCACACTAGTGCATGAGTACAGGAACCTCGCCTTATGTAAACAACTCTTTTTTTTATTTCCTCCCTTTTATTTACCTACCTATGTAAGTATTGAGTAAGCATTCGGAAGTGGTTACTATGAAGGTAGGTAAGTAAGTAGAGCACTTGGTGACTACTAGTAGGTAGATAAATACATGTGGAAGGTTAGTACATAGCTAACCACAGTGTGGTTAGTTAACTATCGGACAAGAATATAATGAAAAAGTGTTTCCCTGTCCACATGCCATCCATCCTACATATTGGGCTTTTGGGTGGTAGTTCACTCTGGCCTAAAATAAATAGAGTCTTTCACTTTCACTTTCACTAGGGTTGTGCTAATCATCCCCTTTCATTGGCAACAAAAGCTTCCTTGTGATTTTAGTTGGGATTTTGAGAGTTGGAAACATGTAGTAGGTACTCCTTGGTCTATGATTCTCTTGTAATCTGATGTATATAGTACATGACATATGTATATGTGTGTTATGTTCATGAATCCAATCGAATCAACATAAACCAACTTCGTTATTCCAATTGCCAACTTGTCTATATATAATATTTTCCTTTGCACATTCAATTATTGCTCAGAGGTACATTGCTTAACAAAATACTTTTTAGCGTGCCTTTACCATACCAAATTCCAATTTACATCAAATAAGGTGTCATCTCTAAGCTTTGGTCCTTATATCCGCAAGATGCATAGGTATACTAGTTCATCATAAGCATGTAAGCACTTCCACCTACCTTCATCTTGAGTCAATCAAACATGTGTTTCGACACTAGTGAATCCTCTTAGAAGCATTTCATATCTCAAAATGGTGCATGCATTAATTCCTCTTCACACATAGTAAATATTGTGAACTTTGTTCAAATTTTTGATTTTGGTCAAAATTGAGGCGAAGATACTAAATTCAAGAAGGATCCTCCATAGATTAGGAACAAGTTGTAGGAATTGCTTGCAACTAGGAAGCGCCATGTTGCAAGTTGCAACCATGTTGAAACACCAATAGAAATATGTTCTATCTATGTCATATGAAATGTCAATCACATCAACGTTAGCTATGTAAATTATCTTTATTTTCCTTGAACACAATTGACATATATCCCTTGTGTTAAGATATATTGCAAAAATTCACAAAACCTATTGTTTATAGTTTCATATTGGATATATTGCCCAAATTGATTTAAGACCTCCAAAGTCACTAAGAAATAATATAATTAATGGAAAGCTTATGTACTAATCATAGTTATATATAATAGAACAACATATGATTTTCATAATGGAACAGACTTCGATTTTATGAATAAATGAAGATATTTTGAATTGTATATATCTAATTGTGATCCTTAATCATACATCCATAAATTATGAACTTTGTACCTAGTTTCGATCCATCTATGTAATAACAAATTACACTAAAAACCATAATATTTGAATGTATCACTTGGATTGGATGCCAAGCTTGTGGTGTTTGTTTCCCTCCCCCCCTCCCCTCCTTTTTTTTTCTAAGCCATCTTTCCTTCCCAAAGTCCCCTTGTTTCCCAAAAAAATTCTGTTGTTGCTTTGAAATCTATGTTCCTCCTAGTGTTGTTCCAAAAGCCTCCAACATTGACCCCATCATGTGCCTGAATGCTCTTATTCTTCCTAATTGTTGATGAACAAATCTCCCTTTACATGCATGAATGAAATCGGAGCACACTTGGATAACAAGTTGCTGAATGGGTTAGGGACCACCCATCATGATAATAATGTCGTGCTAAAAGGGTGATTGAACAAAGAAATTATTTCTACTAGAATCAAAGAGAGATAAATCTATAGATGATAAAAAAACACCAAATTGGGCCATTAGAGTTATCCATAAAGTTACCCTCTGTTTCACCCCCTACCTCCTCTGCTTTCGCCCCCTATCCCCTCTTTCAGTGGTATCTGCCAAGTAAGGAAATTTTATTAAATCTGGGTATGAAAATGGAACTAGGTGGCCTGGCAAATCAAACCCATGTAGCATGGACTCTTGTGTGTACAAACAGTTTTAGATTTTTGTGGGTCTCTCTCTCTCTCTCCTCACACGCCTTTGGATGCTTCAAATCTCAGCTCTTGAACCCTACTAAATAAGAAACATACATCTTGGCACTACTTAAGTACTTACAACATAAAGTTTTAGAAAAACATTCATAAAACCATGGCACAAACTTTACCTACTGAAAATGCTCACATTTGTCATGTCATAGCACACACGGAAGTGTAAGGTATATGACAAGTGGTTTTCATTCCAAGTGTGGGTACAGTAAGTTACATGTGATCTTGTCAGCTTCAACATTGGATTCCATTAGAGCTTTCATAAATGGTTTCCAAAAACAAGTCCACTTTCTATTGACCAGTTTGAGGTGTGTACCAGAACCAGCAGGGATTATGGTTTTTCTTCTTCTTTTTGTGAATTGTTCAATGTTGAACACACCAGATTTGGCTGGAATTTTCACCATGCAGACAAATGGGTGCCTACCAGTGTGGCATCTGAAACTAGCTGCTTTGGGTGTGGGAAGGTGCAAAAGCATCCAAGAAAGAATGAGTGAGTGAGTGAGCAATGTTTTTTTGTTTGGGCTTGATTTGTGGTGACCTTATCAATCATGCATATTTTTAGTGCTCATAATACTTACAACCCACCTTCACCTTTGAATTTCACAGTTAGTTTTTTTAAAGAATTTACAACCCATCTTCACCATTTTCCATACTTTGAATTTTCCAGTTTGATAAATTTTTAATTTGCAACCCATCTTCATCATTTTCCACACTTTGAATTTTCCAGTTTGATAAATTTTTAATTTGCAACCCATCTTCACCATTTTCCACACTTTGAATTTACCAGTTCGATCAATTTTTAATTTGCAACTCATCTTCATCATTTTCCACACTTTGAATTTTCCAGTTTTATTAATTTTAGTTTGCAACTCATCTTCACCATTTTCCACACTTTGAATTTTCCGGTTTGATAAATTTTTAATTTGCAACCCATCTTCACCATTTTCCACACTTTGAATTACCAGTTTGATCAATTTTTAATTTGCAACCCATCTTCATCATTTTCCACACTTTGAATTTTCCAGTTTTATTAATTTTAATTTGCAACTCATCTTCACCATTTTCCACACTTTGAATTTACCAGTTTGATCAATTTTTAATTTGCAACCCATCTTCATCATTTTCCACACTTTGAATTTTCCAGTTTGATAAATTTTTAATTTGCAACCCATCTTCACCATTTCCACACTCTGAATTTCAGAGTTTGATCATTTTTTTTTAACTTTTAAATGCCATCGTCAACATTTCCCAACTTTGGGAATTCATGATTTAATAATTTTTTATTTACAACCCCATCATCATGTTCACCATCAACCCAACTTTTGATTTTATTTTTTTTACAGTTTGATCAATTTTTTAATTTTGCAACCCATCTTCACCATTTCCCAACTTTGAATGTTGATCATTTCTGGGCAAAGAGGTTCCCACCCAATGTAGTAGAAGTGTCAGCTTTGTTCAAGATATCAAATCTACAAAAGACTTTCTCACTTGATTAGCATGAGATTCACAACACAGATAACAGAATCCTAAGTACTTGTCAGAACTTGTTGGATAAAACATAAAAACACATCAGTCAAGATTGTATGAACACGCAGAGCTTGTCATATGTGTGTGTATGTGTGTGTTTGTATATATATCTCGGTGTTCGGACTCAAGCAAATTTCTCATCTATCCTTTCCATTTTGAGCATCAGCTAAACTGTTAGGGTAGATAGACCAGTCACCTAACAATTATAAACTCCCCAGAGCTTAGAATCCTAAGACATTGCTCCTTCTTTTGCAAATGGAGTTCAAAGAGCTGAAAGAGTGAATTAAAGTCCTTAATAATTATAGTTTAGTGTTGAGCATCTTCTAGTTGAAATCTGCATACCAAGTCTCATGAGTTCGCTGTTTACTTCACAGCAAATGGAACTCAGAATGAGATTTGATAAATTGTTCACATTTTGTCAGATCACCTTCAAATCTTTTATTAATCTGATTTCCTGGTTGGGTTTGAAGTTGGAAAAACCTAAAATCTAAAAATCTAAAAACTAAAGTTTTTTGATAGGGAGAGTTTCTTACCCCATAAGAGAATAGCAATCCTTAATCCTACATGTTACATTGATATGTTGCATTGACCAAATGACCTAGCACCAACATGATTATGTTCACCATAGCTAGGATCCAACATGACCTAGGAAAAATATGAAAATGCTTTAAAAACAAAACTTTTGGTCTACAACACTACATTAAAACAAATAACAATCAAAACCAAAATCAACACTTGTTAGCTTCCCACCACCACAAGCATTGAACAAATGACCTACAACCCACACATGATGATACTCAAAAGCCACAACTACCTACTTGTAACAATAAAATAATTATCGACTTGGGCTTCACATTACTACGCATTACTAGTGACAATCAATTGATGGAAAAAATGAATTGATTTTGCGAAAACTAAATTTCATTTGAATGAAAAGATTGAATCACATTGCATGCACCTTGAATGGAATTGAATTTTCATTCAATTGAATTTAAATTGATTTGATTTGAATTGAATGGAAAAAAAAAACGAAATTCAAATTAATGGAAAAGGGATTGAAAATCTGCTTGTGAATATGGTGTTGGATTTTTTTTTTTTAAAACATAGATTTGAAAAACATCTTTCCATCATTCTTTATGTGAGAATGGGCTAAACACATTTTGGGCAAAAAAATTGTTGAAAAAAATACTATGGGACCCTATAGCCATCCTATTTAAACTATTTATCATGAATCATCATCTTTAGAATTAGTATTAAATTGAAACCTTGTCAAAAAAACAAGTAAACAATCACAGCCAACATTGACCAAATGACCCATAAACAAAATGATGTTATAAACTAATCCCTTTTTTATGTGCAATTGGGATTTATTATCAAATATAAAACCGAAATCAAAGAGGCAATAAAGCACATAGAGGTGAAAAGTTTGGATAATCACAATCAATTTTTTTTAGATTATTAATTAAATGATCTTAAAAATTTGAATCCATATTCAAAATTAACATTATCAAAATTTTAATTGTCCATGTTGCACTTTACTAGAATCATATTTTTTTAAATGGATGAATCTTACAAAAATAATGGACTCACAATGGACATTTGAAATGATGACACTACATTGCTTTGATGTTATGCAAATGTGGATTCCAAAACTACGTCATAGTAATGTCCAAATATTTGAAAATACACCATTATCAAATGAGGAATTTAAAAATAAAACACATTCAAACTTTCTCAATACAGTAAATTTCATTGTTTTTTATTGTTTATAGTCCATTTCACATTGTATTCAAACTTTCACATGAATTTTTGGACCAATCACATGTCTAATGTTATTAGAAGGTCGTCTACCAATAATTTGATTTAAAAAATAGTGGATAGTTATATATATATTTAAATTAATTAATGTAAAATGTGAAGTTTTCAAAATGTCAAAAGTGAGTCACCTAACTTCACCCATATGCAAGCAAATGTTTAGGAAAATCTTTTTTTTAGGAGACAAAGTTTTATGTTTAAAGTCTATGTTTTGTAACAAAAAAAAAGATAAATCAATTGAAAAGAAAAGATAAGAAATTATTCAACTTGCCACTAGAATTAGGTTGGCCAAATGACCTACAAATAAGCATTTGCAATGAACACCAACACACTAATTTTGTTCACCACTAAACTTAATTTGCTTGCAAAAAATGAAACAATATTGTGCATGCAAGCCATTAACTTTGACATTTAAATGAAATTTGAAACAAAACAAGTTGTGAATTTGACCCATGTAATGTGGACATAACATCAAAAGCAATATGTTTAAAGTAGTAGGCTTGGTGATTGATTCTACATTGTGAAACAAGTTCCCAATTGAACAAGATCCTCTACAACAAGTGAAATGAAATTGCCAACTTCACTTCCATGTGATGAAATTGGTGCCCCAAACATAGTTGGTTTTTGATTTTCACACAAAAACTTGATGCCCATGTCAAAATACTATCACTTTCAACACTTTGAAGAACTACTACAAAGTTTTGATGAACTCTAACATAGGTCATAAAGATATCAAATTGACATCCTTGATTATCAAATTCCATTTTTATAGGGGTTTTGTGGTATGAGTTGTGGTTAGATATTGGACATTGGAACATTAAGTGTAACATTGAGCATTGCAAAACCTTGTTTAATTTACAAACTAATACGTGAACTATACATTATAAATTCAAAACTCAAAATTTACTACCATTCCCATAAACCCTAAATTTCAATAAAGTTTTTGCATGAAGATTAGATTTGCTACCATGATGTACATGTTAATGTTGGTGTCATTTTTTTCAATATTGCAACATGCAAATGAAGTTTTTAACAATCAAAGATATACCACTCAAAACAATTATGTGTCACTAAAAGCTCCTCCCACCTTTACTATTCAAAGACCTAGTTTTATTCACAACAACCCAAACCAATTTTCAAGTGAAAAAGTCGGAAAATCTTGTCCTTTAAAACATGAGGTTCTTTCCTCATCAAACCCATGACAATTCTTATAGGTTTTTCTTACCTCCCATTTTCCCCTCCAATGGTAAAGTGGGTATATAATTAGGTTGATAATCAATGGGGGGTTTTCCATGTTTTAATACCTAGCCAACACTAGTATTAATTCCCAATTGCTTCTTAAGGGAACACTCTATTAACAATATACACATGTAGTTGAAATGGAAATATATAAAGCTTGCTTTAGACTAGGAATCAAGGCCAAAAAATCTTGAAGCCAATAATAGGAAATTTGAATACTTCTTGACTTGTTGTTTGACCCCAAGTTACTAATAAAATAATATTTGTTTAGGGCCCAATGAGTTCATGTGTAAAGCCATTAAGGCCAAAAAGTAAGGCCCAAGGCTTCAACTCTTCCTATGCTTTCATTTTATCTTGTACGATTCTTCTTGTCATATTTGTTTCCTTTCTCAAGCTAAACTCTAAAACTCAAATCACCATGGATAATCATAGACACAAGATTCTTATAATTTTTGTGTTTTTCATGGTCATATCAAAAAAAAAATAGAAACTCCTTCCATCATTCATAAACAAGCACAAAAGCTCAACAAGAGGATTGGAAAGTGAAAAAGAAGGGAAAAAATATAGGGTTTGGTTTAGGGTTTATTTTGATCCCATATTGTGGATTTTATCAAAACAACAATATTTTATTACACCAACATTGGCCCCTAGGGTTGCAAATTGGCCTCCCAAGTTGATAGGTATCCTTTTTTTTACCTCTTAATTCTTAACCACTAGGGTAGTGCAAGTGCTCACTTTTCTTCTTCAACTTAGCTTTTCAAAGTTATTTGCAATTTTTTTGGGTTTCTTAGTAACTATTTTCTTGGTCTGTAATCTCTATTTTTCATGATCATCATGTGCACACCATTGCCGACTCTTGTGACTACTTGCTACCATGAAGATTTTTAAACTCGGCCGTAAGCTTTGAGCGCACCTCTTCTTCCTTCTCTTTTCTTTAGTTGGGTAAATCAATTTTAGCCATTTCAAAAGAAAATGAAAGAAAAAAAAGAGGCGATAGTGGGGCCTCTTATGAGGTTCACATAGAAGTGGAGGGAGCAAGATCGCAAAAGGGGTAGAAAAGGTAGCAGTTTAGGTTCTAGCGATGGTAGCACGTGTGTTAACACAGCAAGGAAGTGTCCTACCTTGGCAAGAGGAGAAAGGTTGGCTAGTGGGAGTAGCTTGCTGGCTTGAGGCACATTTTTTTTTTAATTAAAAATTTATTTTTTAGGCTTCTTTTCATTATTCTTTTTGTTTGTTTGTTTGTTTTTCCCTTCTTTCTTTTGGCTTTTCCTTCCTTTTTCTTTTCTTTCTTGTTCTTTTTTTCTCTTCTCCCCCCCCCCAACCGGTTTTTTTTTAACTTCTTTTCCTTTCTTTTGTTCTTTTTCCTTCTTGTTCTTTCTTTTTCTTTTCATCCTTTTATTCTTCTCCCTTTTCCTTTGGCCCAATGGAGGCCCTTCCTTTTTTAGCTCTTGGGCCTCATTCAAGTTTTTGTTTCGGTTTGGTTTTTTGAACGATTCATGCCCCTTCTAGTGTAATGTTGTCCCTTGGGGGTAGGGGTGCAGCTTTTCACAATGTTCCATGTGCTAGTTGTGGAACTTTATTTTCCCATCATGGCATGGCTAGACATCAAAAGCATTTTCAAGTTTATCGGGTTTTCCTTCTAAGAGCTCTCTAGGTTTTTGTGTCTCCTCTTTGCCCGCCCCCCCCCCCGTCCTTAGTGGCTTGGGCTTGGATTTTAACATTACATCCTTTGAGTGCATTCCATTTGGGTTTTCCTTGGCTACGTTTATACTTGCGCATCCCTTTCATTTTTAGAAAATAGGTGCAACTTGTGTTCTGCCTTCCTTTTAACCACCTAGCATATGACCCATTTTATGTAATGACTTGGCATTTATTTTTATTGTTCCTTTAGTGATGTAAGTATTTTCCTCTTTATGGGGATTTAATTGGACATAGAGAGTCTACAACGCGCTTTCAATGATTCTTTTCTGGTGAGTAGGAGGAGCTTAAGGTGGAACATTTTTTGTAATGTGCAGGTGTAGGCAATAACCTTGTCCTTAGTTATGGGCACATCTTCAACTTTGCTCAATTTTGATTCTACACTTATGGCACACCTTTTCATGTTAATTGGGGCAAAATATAGTTGTGGGGCATGTTGGGGAATTTGCATGTGCTACTAAGGCTTTTGCCCCTTTTGCCTTAGCTTTGGTTATCTTAAAGATGGTTAACATGTTGTTAGTTTTGCACTTGTTAGACACAGATTCCCCTTGCTTAGATTCCTTGTTGGACTTTCAATTTGATTTAAACTTTGAGCTTTCCATGGACCTTTTTAGGGTGACTTTTTTGTGCATGTCTCATTTGTTGATTAATGGTATTTTTGGCATGGTTTTAAAGCATATTCGAGATTTTTTTGGCCTTGAGGATTTAGTGAGTGGTTTCATTTAGCTCCATTAGTTATGTTCACATGTGGCCGCCAGCTACATCCTTGGGTCTATGGCTCAAATTCTTGGGGCTAGTTAGATTTTGGCTTTGGCTAAGCCTTCTAGTGGCATTCATCTAATTGTAGTGTAAAAGGTGTTCTACCAATTAATGAGCAAAGTTTTATGCCTATAGTTTTGTAATGCGTTTGTTTTTCATTTGTTGCCATATCAATTTAAAATGGTAGTTAGAAAAGGTTCTAAGGTTGTGGTCCATGGTATTCAAGTCATTTTGGAGGCCCATCTTGATTGGGCGGTGCTTTAGATAAACATTACAAACATTTTCAACACCATCTTGTGTAAGGCCATCTTCTAGGAGCTTTGAGTAATGAGGGGCCAATTGTCACAACTTTTCCTTTTGTTCATTCTTTTTATGGCCTTTAGGTTCCTTTATACTTTAATCATCATTCTTTTTTAGGGCCTTTGTTTGTCATTCTTTTTTTTGTGGGCACCCGCTAAGATGACTTACTTATAAGGCCTCTTTTTTCCATAGTTCATTTTTGCACTTTGCGTTGTTCTTCAGGGGTTTTCCCTTGTTGTTTTTTCCTTTCCCTGGCCCATGACACCCATATTTTTGGCCCTGCCCATGTTGTCTCCCTTGCCTTTGATCATTTTGTTTCCCAATTGGTTTCTATGGGGTTGTTTGTTCAACCTTGCAAGTGTTTAACTTGGGTTCCATTTGGTTTACCTCATGGATTTGTCCCCCCTACCAAATTTTGTTGCCCCCTTGGTGGCATCAATATCCTTTTGGCATCCTTTTTGGTTTTACTTCTTTCACCTCATCTTTTTTATAGTCCAGGTTTTAATCAAGGATGTTTAGCATTGTAGATGTGCTTTCAAAGTTAGGGGATGTCCAAGTGGTTTTTGGTATCCTCTTTCGATGTTCGGCCCAGAGGCCTTCCTTTTTGTTTTGTTAATCTCCCCCTCTTTCAAATTTTTGGAGTTAATTCATCGTTTTTGATTCCACCTTTATGGGAGTTTTTGAGAAAATTTTGGGTTTGGGCTCATTGGAGTGGCCCAAAGGCCCTTTTAGTCCCTTGGTAGGTGGTTTTCCCCATTTTTAATGGGGGGTGTAAAGTTGATTTTTTTGAACGTAATTGATCCAGAAACTTGTTTAGGGAGTTGGGCCTCAGTAGCCCATGTCATAGCTTTTAGGTTTTTGTTGGATTTTCACCCATTTTTGTTAGAGGTGGTTAGTGTGAATAACTCAAGGCCAATCCCTTTCTAAGTGCATTTGAGATTAACGCGAAAGCTTTTCTCATTGGGGGTTGCAACATGTGTCCCCCTTTTTGAGTAGTTGGCCGAGAGAAGCACATATCGCCTTTAAAAAAATATTTTGAGAGATTGCACGACCATTCTTTTACTAACATCTTTTTTGATTTACCATATGATTCTCATAGAGCACATTTGAAGATGTGTGTAGGACCAAGTGTTGGTGCTTGGTTGTTAGCCCATTCGGTCATTCTTTTTTTCGTTTACTTTCAAATGTTTTTTCCATTACATTGTGCATTACGTTGGGTTTTTTCCATCTTTTAGTCCTTGGGGTGTCACACTACATTTGTAGCTAGCCTTTGAATTTTGTGGGGATCAATCTTTTTTGCTACATGCATGGTGGGGAAAGGATGGCCTTGCATGATGTTATGTGAAATGCTTTTGTGGCCATTGTAAGAAATGCGAGATTTCATGTTTTGTGAAAACAGCCCCCCAACCTACGACATTGTGTTATCAGTAGATGGTGTCCGCACGTTAGCAAAAGTTGTCATTGCTGACCCCATTTGAGCTGATTTGGTGTCACATGTTGTTCTTTCTCATGGGGTTGTGACAATAGTAACGACTTAGATGAAGGATTGTTTTTATCATGATCGATTCTTGGCAGATACGTTTCTCCCTCTAGCTATAGAGGTTTTCAAATGTCTACACTAACAAGCGAACGAGTTTTTTCATTAATTTGCCAACATGACAAGGGGAGCGAAGGGCATTAGAGGCCCTCCTCTTTCAATTTTGGGCACACTTATAAGTAGAGGGTGTCAATGGTGTTACAACGTGTCGAGGTGATTTCTATTTTGAGACATGTTATTACGATAGGTGAGGGTTTTCTAGGCTAAGCATCCTTCAAGGGTCCTCCCATTTTCTTATTTGATATGCTCTTCGCGATAGGAGGGGGTTCAGGAATTTGATGTTCCCTGGTGGTTTGCCCTCTTTTGGTGGTTCTTTTGTCTTCTTGGATGTATGCCCTTCCTGTTTTTTCCTTGTATTCCCCCATTTATTGGGTGCTTTGATTCTTGATTGGCAGGGTTTCATTGTTTTTTTGCCTCGGGGCCAAGTCATGGCATAAAGTGGTAGATTAAAAAAATTGTTTTCTTTTTCAGCCTTGACTCCTAGTGTAAAGCACTTGGGGCTGATTTTATTGATTGCAGCAATAGGAATGCTTGATTTGAGTTCAATCTTGGCCTTGACTCCTAGTTTGAAGTGGGCTTAAGACTTACTTGAGCCATGCACTAGTTTAAACATTTGTTTGCATGCAAAATTTTGCACAAATGCAAAAAATGCAAATATTTCTGTTTCATATTCCCTTTCTTTTCCAAAAAGTTTACTGAAATGTTGAGATTTTTCTTTTTGAAAAATATTCAAGACATTTAGATTTAGATTTTGTTTTGGTAGCAATTTAAAAAGCAGTTTTCTTTGCTGTTTACATGAAAGAACCTCTCACCATTTACTCTTAAATTCCTCTTGGGATGCTTGCTACTGATGCAAAACCAGAAAATTGCTTAAAAAAACAAACATTGTACCAGACAGTTAGTATACAACTGACACCGAAACAGGAAGACATTTTGCTTGACATGAATTTTGTGCAAAATGGGCTCTTGGAGGCTGGGCATCTGTTGGCCTGGTATTTTGGTTTCAAGATATATACTCCAGTGCAGGTATTGAATTTTTTTCAATTTGTATGTACTAATCTGGTACAAGTATTAAGATTAATGTCATTTTCATACATTAGTCTGGTCTCAATCACAACTAAAATGCTTATGAGTATGGGTGCACAAAGGTAGTTTCATACTTTTCAGACTTATGGTGTGGGAGTTGCTGAATTTTCAGTAACTTTTGCCATGAACTATTCAATAAAAAAAAATTAAAAAAAATTGTTAGGGAAATTGGATTTTCACACAATAGACGATAATTTTGTCATTGGAATTATTCAATATAACTCAACACACCGTCCAATTCCTCTCACTTTGATGTCTACAATATTTTTCACTCCATATTCAACTCCTCCAAAATGCGTATCCTGTGTAGATCAATATTGAACTAATGGTTTGGCCCTATTTTATGGTTGAAAAATGTATACCTCTAGCTTGTAAAACTATGTTGCAATATGTGCTCAACGTAGAGGCCACACATCACACTAGTAGACATTACATTGCAACAGTAGTTAACAGTTTTTTCAATTGTTGTGTGAGCCTTGGTGAAGGGAGACATACCAATAGTTTGAATGATCAATTATGAGTCAGCATGCAACAACAAACAAGAAAATAAAGGAGTTGTTGAAGGTAAAGAATTGACAGACCTTGATAAGCAAAGCTCACCATTTAAGAGCTAAATGATGAGGATTCCCATATCCTCTCCAATAACACATGCATTGCTAAACCTCACCTCTACATACCAGAACATAGGTAAAAGTTGTTGTAACCTAGATATGAATGAGAGTCACCCTCAAGAGAAAGCTATTGGTGTGAATAATAGGTATACTGGTAGCTTGAATGGACATGATAAAAAAACCAGGATATGTCCGAGGTATGGTCAAATTCTATACCAAGAGTGTAGGGGTTTGATCTAACAGGGTTCACACTGACCATACCGATTCATATCCAACCCAACCGTATCTATGAGACAGACCAACATTGGTGTATACCCAATCCGCATGTTGGTGTATGGTGCTGATTGCCTAGCAAGGCTCCTCCCGAATGGAGCATGTTGGTTGTTGTAACTCCTTTAGAAAGTGGCAGTGATTGAGATTGAAAAGAGGTGATACATGTGTGCTGTTATCACATAAGCCTCTTCTCCTTTTAAATCAGATCATATGAGGTATGTGATTAATGAATCCATCTCATCTTGTTCCATATCTAATGGTGATATGCAAACTAGCCACTGCAGATATCTCTACAACTCTTGAAAGGCTTACAACCTCCTAGAATATAGTCTTTGAGATTCAGGAATAAAACAGCAACAAATGGTTTGTTGGAATTCACAAATTGCAACAAATCTGCAACAGTAGGGGACTACCATTTGACCTTGAATAGGTTCCTAGCACAAGCATTCAATGTAGCTACTGCCATGTGAAGTTTCTTGCTTTTGGTTGGCATGCTTATCTCTTCTTGCTGCCAAATCATTGATTCATTGCTTGAGAAGTAGGTAGGTACTTACCATCTCCCCCTACTCCTAGTTGCACTGTGTTCAACATCACTCACTTCTGGTGGATGTTTCTTTGGAAGCATCCACAGACAGTACCTGGGCAAAAGCAACCGCAACCTGTCAGTGCTGTTTACCAAAGCTTGAGAAATCTGAAAGTGGCCAAGAGTTTATTATGTGATCACCTGTAAACAACAGTCAGAGTTGCTTGATACTTGAATTTCACTCAAGAACATGCTCAAAGCCAGAGTAGATTTTGCTCGGACTATAGAACTTGGTGCTTGTACAGTCATTCTCACCAGGGCCTCTGTCACCTGATCCATTTTACGTGAGGTAATCAGTAATGCTCAAAATGACTGCTAAACTGGCACTAATAAACATCAAGAAATGGCTACAGACTCTGCTACATTATATACTGCAAAACAAACCTAAATATCTCCAGAATCCTTCACCAAGTCTGGCCTCTATAACAGGTCAAGCTTGTTCCTAAATGAAAACCACCAAACACAATTCCTTTGCCCATTAGCAGAAGAGTGAGTGGAAGATAAATAGTACTTGTAAAACTGCACTTGATGTGACCTTGTGGCCATAGACATGCACCCATGGAGCTAGAGGAGTTTGAGGAAGAGCATTGAGGAGCAGGAAAAGCCACAGACCACCTTTTGAAGGATGCACCCTCCAGCTCTAAAACTTACCTTGACACAAATGGTTGTATGAACTTTCCAGATTTCCTCTAGAGAGAAGTTCATGAAAAGCATTGATTTCCTGTGGATTATTGACCTTTAAATAGCACCCCACCAAAGAAAGCTATGGCTGTAATTCAGCCTCAAGACTTGCACACTTGCGGCATACAGAGATGCAATGACAACACCTATGATGCTTCTGGAAAGGCCTCCCTTTGAATGTGAAACTCTGGGCATTTCAAAGGGAGGATACTGTGAAATGTCTAGAAACTCTTAGTGCTGGATCCATCTTTCTCTCTAAGTGATGTGCAGCACCAAGAGCAGCATCCTAAAGCAAAAACTCTAGAAACTCTAAGGGCAATGGAACCCAGACCAGTGCAGGTGACATCATGAATGCCCCATACCTGTGGCAGATAATTCTTGACAGACTTGGTGTCCTCCATCTCTGACAAAAGGCAGCCCATAAAGTAAGCAGCATTTGCTTGAATCAAGGGCCATGGGCTCTCAAAGGCCTGTAACCATTCAAAAAAGACATGGACAACATGAGAAAATTTGGAAAACTTGTACTTATCAATGGCAGTGAAGAGTATGCATACAGTGCTGCTGCTCTCTGCTCTACAGCTACCTAAAAGCTTATTGAATTTTCAATTGTATATTTCTTTCTTTAGCTTTCCTTTCATTGAGTCTCAATATCTATTTCTCAGTTGCTCCTCATCTAGTCAAACAGACTCCATCTAAAGTTAAGCTAAGAAGGAAACAAGAAATGACTCTAAGAAAGACATACTGCTACAAGCTCTGGGAAGCAAACAAATGGAAAAACAGAGAGTTGAATGTGAAAACTCTGAGTCAGAAATAGTGTCATGCTACCGTGACCTTGACTGCTTTGTTCTTAATTTGTCTTCCACATTCTTAGCACCTGGAATCTTGCAATAATAGTAGACTTGCGAGCTAATAATTCCTGTATTACATGCACATAGATTTTCAAACTTGCCTGAATTGCTAAGGTGACATAGGTCTCAGCCCTTTCACGGAACTGTAAAACAAGATGCTTGACAAACTCCTTCACAAATTCATCGTACTCCTGTCTGCAAAGCAACCATGTGAGCTTGTCAAAAAGTTCACAAGGCAAAATGAAGAAGCTGCAAACAATTATGTGAATACCTCGGTTGTAGGGAATGTGAGCTTCTATCACATTTAATAACAATAATCCAAGGCTTACCTATGACCAAAATCAAATGTTTGCAAGTTGGCCAATGCTCTGATATCTTGAGCATGTAGCAAAGGAGAAATCCTCCTTAACGAGTCCTGAACAAATACAAAAGGTCATGTCAGAATCAGCCACCTAGACAATGAATAACCACTTGAATGGACTGAAGTTTCTGGGCAGGGGTTCTTATTCTAATGAGAACTCGCAGGTCAGTGTGCAAAGTGCACCAAGTGTTCAAAACAAAAAGAGCAGGAAAATAAAAGGTTGAGCTAACCTTGCAAGCCAGACGGACAGAAGGTGCCTCATCATTTACATGCAAAGCCAGGCGAAGCAATGTTGTATGTATCTGGTATAGGAAAAACATCCAACAACTTCCATTATAGCGAGAATTCTAGTATGAGAGACACCAGGTAGAAGAGCCTGTGAGACACCTTCCTCTCAGAAATTCTATGTAGTGTAAACATTTTGATTATGGAAAGCTAATCATATCTCAGCATTTCCTGGATGAAATTGTAGTTCTTGATACCATTAAAGAAAGCTTAAAGTTGAACCATCATGTGAACATGACATTCTAAAGAGGTGCCAACCTGCTCCATAAAAGCCTCATATTGAACACCTGTAGCAAACCTGCTCAATGTTCCAAAGGCCGTAAATGATGCTGCCCGCATGTTCTCCTTTAGTTGAGTCTGCTAAATCTTTACAAGTCATCAAAACATGACACTGGGAAAATGCCAATCCTAAAAATGGAGTACACCAGAATAGATGTACAAATTCCTTGAATGGTTCACAGTGAACAGTGTTTAGGCAAGAAGATTTTATACTCTACAACTCTGGTACAGTTCTGGAGAATCAAATGACCAAGAAGATCAAACTGCTTATGTCCAATAACTGCTGAAGACACATCTTGAGGTACACAGTAGAGTGCAAACACTTCACTTGCCTGCAGGGAGCCTAACCGTAGACACAAGTTCAGAAAGATTGGCGCAACAACCTCCTCAGGTACTACCTCCAACACCTGCCCCTTGGGAATTCAGCTGACTAAAATGACTGGCTTGATTTGATGTTCAGAATTGTACACCACATTGCCAGGAACATAGTGTAAAGTCAACTGATCAGGCTAATCTTTGGTGCAAGGTTTATAACTTTGATGATCACCATGCAGTCAAACAAACATGAGAAGGACTGCCAGAACTCACCGTTGCTAGTCCCTGAACAGCAGCAAGGGTGACATCTTCATCAACATCCTCCATACGTGCAACTAATATGTTGAGCACTAGTGCTGCGTGCTGAACTAATCCGTGTTCAGGAACCTGAAAATTTGGAGAAGATAATGAAGCCTCTCCAATTTTTTTCAAGTTAAAAAATCTAAGAAAAATCTTGATCTCCATGCACATTTGCCAATCACTGTGCTTGATTGGACAGGAATACAGTAAAGATCATAAGTGCAGAGTGCCCATGAACAGCTGAAAGGCAGAAGCAGTCACACAAGTGAAACATGAATCTTGATGAATTGCAACTAATAATTAAGTGCCAATTGAAGGTGTAAGTGGGCGAAGAGTTTGTGCCTGAGTCAGGCCCTTCACAGATAAACATCGAACTGTAGCAGATTCGTCATCAGTGTGCACTTTCAGAACATTCACCAAGGATTCCAAAAGGATGTCTGCTCCTCTACTGCATGATTTAGAGTAAATCAAGTGGAGCACTTTTAGAACACAAAAAATGTTGTTTCAGTGATGGGTTATTCTTCGTCTTCCATCTTTTGTTGGAGACTGCTCATCCCTTACAGCTCCCTTGGTTATGATGATGAGATGGTTTCATAAGGAAATCTGCACCTGAAATTGTAGCCTGATTCATCATCAGGCTACAACTTCTATGAATCAGGCTACAACTTCTAGCAGGAGAAGGATCTCAGAGTTCTAATGTGGTATCCTTCCACCTTCTGGGTGTTTTGCTGCTCAAGTCTTCCTGATTGCATAAACCTTTCTGTGTCCCTGGTGAATATGATAAAATTTCTCCTTCTTACTTCTTACTCATGGAAAAGAAGAAAAACACAGAATGTGATTAAACATTACATATAGTGTACAAGTTGAGATAGAGCAGCAGCTACAGCAGCACGCTGGAATTCATGTCTCCTATTTAGTGCTGGCCACAGCAATGCACAGATGTCGTTCACCTGGTCACTCAATAACACCTTTAGGCATGCATTGCAATCTTTCACATGACCTTCCACAATGAAGATTCGTGACATTGCCAAATGAGTTCATTGACAGCTCAAAATTCCATTGTCTCAAAATGCACAAAAAAAATGCTTAGCATTGATCATTCTATAGGTAGACCTAGGTTAACACTCCTACTCAGTTTCAACCCATGTCACAGGTCGAGGTTGTTTGGCTCTTGCAAGTAAACAATTAGTAAACAAAGCAATGAAGTGCACATTTCCAAGAACTGTGCCTATCCAGGAAGATGGCCTTGACTGGGAGATTCAAGGTCAAGGCTAACCATATATATGTACATTCAAGAAAGATGCAGGCCACGAACCTACCTTTTCTGGCTTCAACTTGGCAGAACAGGAAGAAATGTCCTCCATGGCTTCTGTCCACCTATCCCCACTCAGTCGCTGCTGTCCATCTGTTAGCAATACCTGCAGAAGAGATGGTTGAAAACTAAGGAAGATCAGGAACACAGATGTCTTGGAAAGAATCCTGCAGACAACTGTTGCTGCAGGCTGCCTCTTGGAGTGGAAGAAGGGCAATGTCTGTTGATTATAAGCCCTTAGGAGTGAAATGACCTCATGGAGGAAGGAGGACAGTTACAAACAGTTGGTCTCAGAGATCACTTAACTGCCCAACTACTACTGTAAACAGCCACCACCCCATTGAGAACTGACAGAAAAGCTTTTGGTTCTAAAGAGTTGTGCAAGTAAGGGGATAAAGCACACTTACCCAGAGAGATCCCATACTTCAAGCATAATAAGTTTAGTGGGCTGCTACTGTAACAGAAGTACCTGACAGTCTGACCAATCTATGATGCTTTTACATAAATTGGCAACTTTGAAGACTAGAGCAGGTGATATAAAAAGAATGTTTCTTTAGGTGGGATCATGCACATGGACAAATCCTTATTGATCCATGCAGCATATCTTGGCAACTAATCTGGTGAGCTATGCAACTGCCACTTGAATGGACAAGTCAAGTTTTTGTGTGACACCAAGATTGAAAATCTTAGCAGATGGCATCCAATTGCAAAGACATTCAGTACCCAGATGCCAGATGCCCATGACACAGACACACAATTACCTTCAAGAGCAAAAAGCTTGATTTATGCTTTTTATTTGCAATGAGATTGTGTTACACCCAAAAAAAGTGCATACAAAAGTAAGGTCCGAGTCTTTCAGTTTATATTTGGTTGCTTGATTGTGAAAAAAAAACCAGAGAAACAGCTGACTTGAATGTGTGAGTCCAAGTTTTAAATAATTTCAGACTTAAGCACATTTATAAAACACCTGAGAATTCTCATGCTCACTGTTAATACCAAGTTTTCAACTTAAGATGAACAATGAGAGGAAACATTTGGCCACCATTACAGTGTGAGATCTTTTGTGAGGTACACACTTTCTCAGATGCAACTGGAAAATAGCGGTTGACTACTTTACTTTATTGTTTAGTGGTTTGTTACATCTACTTCTCTCAGATTCAGGAGCTTCTGATTTGAACTCCTTTCTCAGCAGACAGCAACATGCCAATTGATGACACATAAACTAAAACCTAGTTTCTGCTTTAGTAGTTTATGAACTCATACTGTATGCAATCAAAGAACTGATCTGAATTATGAAGGCAGCTAGTAAGCAGTGAATAAGAGACAAACTTCAGCCATATTTGACCCCAAGAAATTTGCCCAGATTCTCTGAAAATCAGTACAAAGGATGACCCTGGAGACACCTTGCAAACTGATGGTTCTATCAGCTTGAAAGCCTTAAGATGACTTCTAGCAGAATGCAGAGGCACAAAGTTGAATGAACTTAGTGGATGTGACAACTCTCACCTTGCCCATCTCTTCATCACATACACATGTACAGAAGGATTGGAAAGTTGAAATGATATCACTGCACACCAAACACTGAAAACATATCAGGATGCTCTCAGCCCAATACCATGATAAGTAGGGTGCAATTCACAACAGTGTTGAAGCTGATTCTGGCTTCAGCGGTAGGCTACCAAGCATCTTTGGTCTGTGTGACTTCTGACAGAGATGGGCAGATGAGTGTCTTCAACACTTCCTCTTTCTTTTATCTAGTGAAGTTGAAATGGGTGATGTTCTCAGTACAAGAATTTAACATGTGCATGCATACCTCAGTGGTTTCACATCACTCCTCAAAGTTGTATGACAGTTCCCAATCTGCAACAAGAGTGCACAGAGGACTGCTGGATAGCATTGCTCGACTGCTCTTGTAGTCACATCACTCCCATTCCTGTTCAGCAAACAAGAAGAACAATCCTGAAAAGCCCTACCAGAGCACAATGACAAGAAAATCTATGAGCTCATCCATGGTACTCTTCCATATGCAAAATTCTGCCTGGCAATCTTCAAGTTGGATGAACACTAAACATTTTCACCTGTGCATTCAAATGAAAGTTTCTAGATCATGGACTATACATTGATGATGTGCAATGACTTCACTAGAGTTTACACAAACACTTGAAGCCTCTCTGTGAGTGCCAAACTGACCTAGTTCCTAACAGGAGAGAATCTCAGAAATCCAAACAACTTCTCTCAAAGTTACTGCACCACTTCTTCTTTCATTCTGTATCTTTATGAATCGATTTTGCCCACAATTTACATTGTTAGAGTCACCTAGAATGCATGTGATGAGCAGAATGGTTGTAATTCTTACGGGTCATTCTAAGACATCTCTATGAAACACACTAAACACTTGCTCTACAATTGTCAGTTCTCATGGCTCATTTGCACAAGCTAGACAAACCACGCATGTAAAGGAATTTACAATATTCACACTGTATTGAAACTACTGAGACTGGTTTTTATGAGATCTTGCTTGTAACCTTGTTGATAAGTGAGGACCAAGGTTAGTGTATCTATGATATGACGACCTTGAATAGGTAGAGCTTTAGGCTCTAGCTGTAGTGGGCTGAGCTTAATCTGGATGATCAGTGTACAACATCACTGACAGGCAATGAAGCAAGGTAGTCAAATAGCAGAATCCTCACTAGGACAAAAGTAGGACAGAACTGTATAGGTCCAACTGGCCCATGGGACAGGAGAAAGTACATAAAAGAGCCTATCATTCGTAACTTGTATGATTGAATTTGGTTACTTGCATATGATAAGTATGATATGGAACATGCCTGAGGATTGCTCCAAGGGCAATAGTGGCTGCCTGTGGCAATTGGCTCATGGTACTGGGTGGTGTTGATGTCTCAGAAGAGTCACACTCATGAGCATTGTCATCATTGTCAGCAGGTACTTGATTGAGTATACCCACTACATGCTCTAGAAAGGGGATTGACAACACCTCATTGTGTGAAATTGCCTGTTTCATTAGATCACATGATATTTGGGCAATGCTTCATATTGTGAATCCACAGCTTAAAGCGTGAAATTGACTTGTGACACATTCTCTGCAATTGATGACATGATTTAGGTACATTCCATGGGCTCAATGTAAAACAGAGAACAAACTGAGACATTCTACTGATAGGATGATTTCATGTCATTCTTCTCTCCCTTGTTCTTGCCATTCAGCTGTGCATTAGTGAATCCCCAAGGAAACTTGCTGTGTGAAGATTGAGGTTTCATACTCACCAGAAAAGCTTCCTGGATTGGCCAGTTTTTGAGCTTTGAAACATCATTTCTCACAACTTGCATTTCTGTTGCACTCAATACCTCCTGAAACACCATGTTGGCTTGTGTATGTTCTGCAAGACAGCACATCTGGACAGCAAACCAAAATCTTATGTCTAAAGTGAATATGCATGATTGAGCATTTTTCTAAACAGAAATGATCTGACACCAAAAGCGAATTTCATGATTTCCCTGCAGAGGTTTTGTTATTCTACATGCATGCACCGATTAACCAATAGTGCCAGGGTGGAAAGTGGGTCATAAACCTCTGCACCTACAGTTCAGGGGTGTAGGGGTTCCAAGGGTGTGAGATGCAAAGGGTGCCCACACCCTATGCATCTGAAGACCCTTGCACTTGGGGGTGTTTGGATACAGAATACCTCCCCTCAGGAGGTACTCCTGGTTTGTTGCTCAGTGCTGCATGAACTCAGTTCATTCTAGTTACTGTTCATGTCCATACTATTACACAATCTCCACAACCTCAGTGTTGACCCCTTTGGATGTTAAATTCAGTTGTCTGCCATGTGAAGGTTTCTTTAGAGTCCTCAGACTATGGGAAAGTGAAGGAACAATACAGCTGCTAGAATTTCTTGACACCTGTCACTCATGGATGCTGCAGCAGTGAATAAAGCATGTGTTATCCTGTCCCACAATCAACACTCTCCCCCCAAAGAACACATAAATCAGCTACTGGAACTATGGAAGTTACAAATATCCCTTAGCAACAGCTAAGAAGAAGTAAAAAGGAAAGAGATAAAACAATTCAGAAGTTTTGTAGTCCAACTGAGTCGATGAACAAGGGCCACTAACCCACAGCTCAATCAAACAAAGAGAGAAGAAATCAAAGGCACCCTTGACAAGGGCCACTAACCCACAGCCCAATCAGACAAAGAGAGAAGAAATGAAAGGCAATTCTGTAGGTTGACAAGAACAAATTGGTGACAGCAGAAGGCCCAAGCCAGCACAACCAATTGCCTTTCCACAAAATGCAAGCAAATAAAAAGAGTGCTGTTTTTAATAATATTTCCATGTGGGTGCTCTCTACATGTTGCCCATCAGCATAGCCAATGGCTTGAGATTGAAGCAGAGAAGGAGATCCTCACCTGGACACATCTGCATCTCCCAGCTCACTTCCTCGCTTCCTAATTAATTCAGTGACTGCAGCAATTGGTCCTCCTCCAGATGACACCGCCTTGTCACAAATGGCTGCACGGCACCCTCTCAGCACAGCAACTAGCTGCACTTGACATTTCCACCATCATCACATAAGCAAAGACCATGATCAAGCTCTTAGATCACTTTTCAATAGTCAACCAAAAACTAGAAGCACAGCTCAAGGATACTAAATCCATGTTCTTCACTGTGTACAGTGGATTATATGAGACTGTCTGTTCCCAACTACCTCTGTGGTTGTAAGCAGAACCCTGATAGAGTTTACAATAGTTGGCATGAAATCAATCTCTTCACCAGCTGCCTCCTGTAACAGAGAATTTTATGAGATTTCCGTGAACACTTGTCACAAACCTCTTGCACCAAAAAAGTAGAAGAATCTCTTCAATCTTTTTATGTTCAAGCCGCAATAAAAAATTGAAGGTATGAAATAATGGCCAATGAATGTGTAGCCAGAAAATTGACTTACCCATTCAGTAACTTGTGTCAACTCCTGCAGTGTTGACAAAGCAGCATATGAAGCCTGCTGGTTTGCAGAAGATTCTGACCCAATTGAGTTGGGCAGCAATATGGAGATACTGAAGAACATATACAACACCTGCTTCACCAACCAAACACATGGCTCACCATTGAGATCTTACTCATTACTTTGTAGCACACATAGTCGATAAAATCTTGCAAACTGCTACCCTCTGGTGCAGTCTACTCACAAATATATGACATGGAACATGCATTCTTCATAAATTTTTGGCTGATGACAAATACTTGCAATTCAAATTATGCTCTGCACTTTACAATGCTCCACAAATTCAAATGACCCAAATGTAATTTGCCAAATAGATTGTGCAGTGGCATGTTACTAGGGCTTAAGAGAATTAATGTAGCATATTTTGGAGCAACAGTTTCTGATCCTTGGTTTGTGAACTGCACAGAGGATCTATATATACTCCAACACAGAGATAGGATAGCTGGCAATGGAATTAACCTGTATGGAAAGCATCCGTACATTTGGAGACAGATCTGCACAGCGGGGCAGGTAGGCAATTGTTCTCTCTCCTAGCTTTAATGCTTCACGAGGTGGCAACACAATGGGGGCTGGTTGTTCACAGAAAAGGAAACTACTCAGGACACCTTCACCAGCTGTATCAAGGTGACTTTACCCTCTCAAAAAACTGATGATGGCCTGCTTTAGGACAAAAATCATAGTTACTAGAGAAAGTTTCTTTCAGAAAGGAAAAGAAACAAAGTCATGTGTACAATGACTTCTGCATCCCATTTTTTTCTAGGTTTAGGTAGTGGAGTAACAATCAGTTGCAGATGTCCTAAAATGGATCTGCTCAAGCATGAATTAATCCTCAGAACTGTTAACTGAGCTTAGATGCTCAGTAAACCTCTCTTGCAATAAATGTATATAGCAAGGTTCTGTTCTAAAATCCAGGATCTACAGTTCAAAGCCCATAGTTCTGGACAATCCCATATACATTGGACAGTATAGTGTTGTGATTGTAGGACTGTGCACAGGCAGGAGATTCTCAGTCATGCTAGGTTTGGCTCTTACATATATGTATAGGAGGGTGGAAGTCCCTTCATTGTACAAACCTTAAAGCACAACCATAGGACCTGAAAGGTCAACTCAGCACTGATGAGATTGCTACAGAGGCAACCCCTATTCTATTTCTGCTGGAGCTGTTGAAGCACACAAAAACTTCCTAGAATCACAGATCCACTGGAAGCATCGTTTTTATTCGTTTTGTTCTTGCTTCATTTTCTAGCACATTTCTTTCTACTTTTTTGATGGGGATTGACAACCATCTACAACCTTCCATTCTGGTTTTCAGGCTGAGAGATCATCTGCTACCTAGCAACAAGCTCAAATGCTTTTGAGCATGTATCATCTTCTTGCAAGTACACACTAACTACCATCCTGCCAGGCTGACACACATACTAATCAGCACACGTTCATTTGTTCAATGGAGATGTGCTTGACACTACAATAGTTACAACAAATCAAAACATCTCAATTAGAGAGTAGGGGCTACCTGCATTGCTGCTCTGACCTTCTTCTCCAGAGGCTCTAAGTTGTAAGCTATTGACTGTGCAACCAATGGGGGAGCTACAGATAGCTGGAAGAGCATGGAACTGCTTTAATAGTGCCAGCACTGTACAGCATGCTCTCTGCCTTTGGTGCTCAACTGAGGAAGACACATACGAATCTAGATGCTTCAACAGATAATGGAGTAGACCTGCCCTACTTTTTTCATCTTCACAACTGCTGCACCAAAATATTGACCACTTATTAGGGGTGTTCTTAGTAGTATTTAGATGGGAAATAAGAAAGCACAGCCTGCCTGGATGGAGCACTGGATCTCAGATAAACTCTGAAGTTGATCATCCTAGGCTGGAATTAGTCCTGGGATGAGTCACCTCCAAAATGGCAGCTCTGCAAAGACTTATAGAGCTCATCTCCAAAAGAGGCAGTATCTATAGCATAGGGAAGAAGTAAGTCACACCAGCTCTGGCTAGTGTCAAAGTTTTTTATTTACTTATTTTGGTAATTAAGAGCTAGGATGCTGGCAACTCTGTTAGAAAATATGGCTTACTCAATAGATTGATAGTCTTTAACAACATATGTCCAAACTCAGAAGCTAAGAGAGAAATCTTAACATCCATAGGCCATCCAAATTGGTTAGAACTGATAAGAGAAGATGGTCATTTTGTTGGTATCCCACTCAGTCAACTCACAATATCATGGGCATGCACCATCTACACCAGCATATTCTTTCAATTCACAAAAAAAGTTTTAGGAAGAAATTCAAGCCACATTTTACCTGGTCCGCAAAATAGTTGAAAGCAGCATTGTCAAATTACAAAAGATGGGGTGGGTAATAGGAATGGAAGCTGACAATGTGATGAATCCCAATGAAACCTGACAACCACACAGGCAGTCCATTGACTCCACACAAGAATATGACAGCAAAAGACAAAACTTGCAAGATTATGTGTCAAATATCAACAGTGTTCTTTCCAACTGCATTTCTGCTCAACAAATAACCAGAAGTCACCCTATTACCATTGTAACACATCTTTCCTATGGACAGGGATCCACTTCCTGTTATTGAGGCATGACCTTACTTCAACTGTTTAAGTGAAGCACTTGGTCTTTATTCTTACAGTTTAGCAAATGTTTGTGGCCTCATATACAGATGTTCTCTGTACGATTACCACTGTTAGCAATTGTTAGTGGATTAAGCACGCAGGATTTGATTCTGTAGTGATTTGTGGAAAACAGCTTTAAAACTTTGAATCATTCCATTGACAAAAACACAAGATAGGAACCATACTTGGAGGACACAGTCTCTTGTTGCTGCTGTCAACTTGGGCTCAACAGACACAAGTGTTGTGCATGCATTTAGTGCCAACTCCTGCAACTTCAGAAGCCACAAGAGCCTTGGTTGAACCTAATGCAAGATCTTGGGTGCCAAGAAAGGCAACTAAGTTATGGACAGCATTGGTGATTACATCTAAATCCAACAGTGGCATAGCTATCTACAGAGAAATATAGTGAGACATTGATGAAATCTAAAATTTATCATAGGCTGCAGTTCTTTTTGGTCTTTAGTAAACAGGTGGCCAAAAAAAAAAACCAGAACAATGGAAGAGGGGCAAGATGGAGTCTGATAATTGTAACTTGTTACCTGAGTGTATTGGAGCTCAGTGTGTGAGAAATTGGAGTCCTGGCTTGCCATTAAAGCCATGATGTAATCCAACATCGCATCCCTTTTGTGCAATGAAAAGAATGCTCCATTAGCAGCAGCCTTGATGACAGCTTGGCCTGCAATGGTTTGAACAAAATCCACCATTATCTTAAAGGCTTTCAGATTAATCACATAGAGAGGAGGAAGAAGCTAGAGGTTCATAGTTCACACCAAGAAGATTGATGGCAGTGATAACTGCCTGCTTAGCAATTGCCGACCGCCTGGGTAGAAATCCTGAAATTGTATTGGGCCCCTAAGACAAGCAAATGGAAATAAAGATCAGCAAGCATAAAGATCTCCTGTTGGGTGGAAGGAAGAATGAGGGTGTAAACCATGACCAAAATGTGAAGGCAGGAGAAGCCAGAAGGAATGGGATACTGCGACTGAACTGAAAGAAACTTTCCTTCCATGATACACTTGCCACTACTTGTCTTTCTCATGGTTTGCAACATTGCCTTATGAAACTGACTAGTAAATTCACCAGGACTTGCTTAAGCTGGCTTTTGATGTTGGAAACTCAGTCTCAGGGAGATGTGACCTGACTTCTGGAACAACCCCAGGTAGGCTTGGCTGCTAGGGGTATTGCCATGGCAGTGCATGAGCACCAGAGCTGTTCCAAATCCATCTACAACATCCAAGATCTTGTTGTCAGACAGCCTACAACATAAACTACCATCCCCACCTATTATGCTGCTGGCATTTTAAGGGGCTTTCAAGAATTATCACAAAATTGACACACCAACCTGTGTCCATTTTCTGACGGAAGACATCTTCTATAGTGCCTAGAAAGTGAGTATATTAAGACAGCTTACCTGCTTGACAATATTCTACTTACCACAAGAATTTCAATCCGAGCTTCTATGGCCTTAGTTGGTGCATATGTTGCAGCATAACCATACATTAAGGCTAATGCAGCACATTCATTGTCTATGTCCGAGCTTTTATGCAGAGCCAGGAACAATGCTAGCACTCTGCAAACAAAAGCACGACATGGAGATGATGCCAAAGAAGATAAGGAATGTAAAAGCATACAACAAGAAGTATCAGATGGCAACATATAATGAAACAATCCTGGTTGTTTGAGTAGCAGACCTGTGAAATCTTTTTCGAGTGCAAATTGCCAGAATAGTTCTCAGCTTTTCCAGCACTGTGTCAAGATGTGCTGCTGCAACCTAAAGCCCCAGCATTTCTCACCATTTGATCTGATCTTGAGAGATCTTGTTAGGGCTCCCAAGAGCCACTGGAAATGTAGGAATGTGTTCTCAGAAGATGACTATACAAGTCCTTGCGATTTCTGGTCAATAATTGGAGAACACTTGTCACCTGATGTGTAGGAAGATACATGGCATGACAGAAAGAGTTGGTACCATGCCCATGGCTTTGGCAAGACCAACTCGGTTTTGCTCATCTGTGAAGTTGGCATGGTTGTACATCAAGTTTAGTTTTTGTTGCACATAGCTGGCATCATTGACCCTATGTAACAACATTCCAAGGCATCTGCCAGCCAAACTATTCTGTTAATCATTTGTAGTCAACCCATGGAGGAAAATCACATGTTTCTACTAATGTCTCTTTGCAATGTCAGCAGTGTTGCTTAGAGTGGTGCTTCCTAAAAAACCCCTAGGCATGTACACTGTTTCTTTGAAACATAGACTGCTTATAAAAACATCCATAACATCATGAGAATCATGTGGATAGAGACCATGCCTGTGTAGCAAAGCAGAATGTTTGTAGTCTCCAACATATAGGTTATATTGGCTTGCAAAAGCATTTCCAAGAGATTGAGTCCAGTCTGGGTCGTCAATCACGTCCAGTATCTTTGACAGCAGCTGGAACATCAGAAGACATGCAGGATCAGTTAGCATACAAGCAGAGAATGTTGCAAGATGCATGGAAAGACTGAAGTGTGAAAGGCCATTGCACGGTGAGGCTTGTTTAGTTTGATCCTCTCTCACTGCCTAAATACATTCCTGCCATGTATACTTGTGTTCATAGACTTCCACCTTACATGGATGATCATGTCCTCCCAGGTTATTTGTTGCCAGGTATTTCTTGTGTCATTGATGTGCGCCTTCAATTTGGGAATCTACAGCTTCCCACCAGAATTGAGCACAGCAGATTAGTTACATTTGAAACCCTCCTTTCCAACTTCCTTCCTTTACCTCATGTTGTTGCTGGCAGTAGTAACATGCTCATGAAATCAGCAATGTCCACATATACTGACCTCTTCACTGCAGATCAGTGCAACAGCATCAGAGAAGATTGGTCCCAAATAGTGAAGGACCTGCCAAAACACCAGATTCTGAGATAAAGAAAACCATAGAGATGACCCATGTGTTCTGGAATCCACAACTGTACAACAAGGAGCCTTTTGCCATGTCAAGAGAGAGAGAGAGAGCCATGAGATGAATACTGACCGTCAATATGTGAACTGCAAGCTGGTTGCTAGTGATTGCATCTTGTAGAAGCACCAGCAAACGAGCAAGAACCTCCTGCAAGTGATCAAGAATCAAGACATGGAGAAAGCATAATTCATCTGATGTAGGCTTAACTTTCTTTTGATGGCCAACCTAGAAAAGAGGAATTTCCACTGACTTTTAAGTACCCATAGAACAGGTGATGCAAATTATGTGCAAGTTTGAAATTGTCTGCACTGGTTAATATTTCAATCATAATTATGTTGAACCTCTGGTTGTGGTAGACATAAACTGAAAGAATAGTCCACAGACACAGTCTCCCCACGTGCAAGCCTTCCTCTCAGTAACTCTGATATACACGCACTGACCTGCACCAGAGGCATCAAGGTCGTTTTAAAGAGAGGCAATGGAATTGCCGCCCTGTATAACAGACAAACACAAAAGTGCCCAAAAGAGTCTGCTACATTTTGTTGTATAATTCATACCTAAGGATCCCAGACAAAAACTCTGCCAATTACAAGACTAGAGGAAGCAGGTGCCATTCCAGAAAAGAGCTTTGTACCGTAGCAACAGCCCCTGTGTATTGCACTTTCATAAGCATTGTCAGGAGGAATGGCCAAAGTATACCCTGAAGTAATGACAATGCCAACATTAGCACATCAAATTCAGGAGAGACAAATGGTGATGGCTGAAGGTGGCAGGCTACATTTGAATCTAAAGCCTCAGGGTGTCATGAAAGACAGGGCAACATACTCAAAACATCATTTCAGCCCACAGACTATTGGCAATGTCAATGAAAGTTCAGAAGATCATTTGCATTTTAAGGACTTCAAGAAAGACATAATTCACCTGTATTTCCGACACAGTGACTGATAGTGCAAGCAAGCTTCTTGCACTAATTGCCTGCAATTCACCTGGAGTCACAGCTCCTAGTTTCAACTGTCCAGATAACAACCACTACCATCATCAGCATGGCCTGGGCAAACAAAGACTCAAGCCATTCAAATTAGTTAGTAGTTACATTGTCAGAAATCCCTGACTGGCAGAGCATTGAGTACTAAGAGCCTCAAGGCCAACTGGAAACCTGAAGGGATAACAGTAAAAAACTTCAAGAGCAAAATAGGTGTTGCAGGTGAATGCAACCCTTTAGATGGTGAATTTCAGGATGATGAATTTCAAGCACCATAGGGGCACAAGAATGAACCATGTGTGATTCAAAATTACATGAGGTCTCAAATCAGAAACCTCACCAAATATCATGCTTTAAGCACACCTTGTTCTTGGTAACAACAGCTGATTCTGTACACACAGCTTTCTCAGAAGTTGCCTGTTTAACTTGAACTTGCTTTTCTCCTGCATCTGATGTTGCACACTGTTGAACCAAGAGTTCAACATATGCTTGCCCCCCTTCCTTCTCAAAGAAACCAATTGATGCCATAGACACAACCAGCTGCAAAAACTCCCAGTGCTGCATGAGAACTCATTTTACTGTAAAGCTGAGTATGGGTTCTATGAGGCAATTGCCTCAAACTCCACTTTCACAAATGATGTTGGCAGTTGTGGATAATAGTTGTTGTATACAGTAGTGCAGACAGTTTTACATGGTGATGGCAAATTTGTCCAATAAGAATAACATATTTCTTCACTCTTAGGGCACTTTCTCCTCATTGGAAGGTGGATAGTTCCTAACCGACACAATCAAGGCAATATGGTTCCAGCATTTTGTTGCATGGATTCCAAAAATCCACTATTCTTGCACTTGTACCACTGGTTAACTCAGTGGCCAATGTCACAGCTGAGTTGACCACTAGAGGTAACAAACAGCATCTGCCTGAGGGAAGTTGAACCCACAAGCATACAAGGTGGCTTATAGTTGGTATGATAGACTAGTCGCTTGTTGCTGATCATGTGTGTATAGAGAGCTTCAGACTCATCAATTGTGTAGGTTGGCTGAAATACTTGTTGCACAATCTATTGACATCGACCATACACCCTGATGATGTTTGACATAATTTATCTCCTCAACAGTAGAGTTTCAAACTGTTGCACTGCCTGGGATTTCGCTAGAACCTAGAAAACCAGGATATTGGATCATGTGATGTGAGCTGACACAGGCAATATGTATCTGAGAATTTAGGCATTGAAGAGTGCCAAAGTACCTCGATTGCCAATTTCTGTATCTTCAAGTGACCCTCATGGACAATGGTCCTCATTGTCTTGGCAACCTGGCCTTTCCTTGGAGCCCAAGGCTCTGCTAACCTTGAAATTCAACCCATGCACAGGTAGTATCAGATCAACATGCCACAAAAAAGCACCATGCCAAATGGATCTGTCAACCACAAGAAGTCTACAACTTGCCATAGAGCACCTTGTCAGTAGATGCTTGATGATGGAAATGCTGCCCAGCCAAATTGGATCATCTCTTGTCTCTAGTTTCTGGAGCACAAGAAGGAGGAAGTGAGAACACTACTGTCACAACAGAAATTGGTGATGTTAGAAAGCACCTGCACGGCTGTTGAGAGAAACATTAATCCAACATGAGCCAATGGCAAACCATGACCTGGTGCTACAGCAAAAATTCACCTCTGCTATGACAAAAAATTGGTCCTTCAGCATTCAGTTTTAGCATCAGTGTCCTTTACACCAAGAAAGACAAAATTTTGAACATGAAATGACCAATTACCCACAGATCTTCAAAGTGAGCTACTTACATGCAACAGGTATGTAAGGAGGTCACAGGGGTAAGCATCTCCAATGGTCATAAAGCAGCCCAACACCTCATTTGAATTCTGCAAAGTTGCAAATTGACCATAGCAATGGTCTATGTGAACATGCTTTCAACCATGCATTGGTTGACACCAGATAGATGTCCAATAATTAAGTAGGGCATCTATGTTATCACCTGGAATATATCAAACCCTCAATGTTTCTCACCAAAGCATTGGTCTATACACACTACAGTTGTCAATAAAGATTGACTATCACAAGCAGAAGGGATCTGTTGCATTGCTCCACCAGTAATCAAACATTACTGTTTGGCAAGTGAGGGTGTGGGCACAACCTTGCACTCTCTGCACAAGTGATTGTCTTCAATCCCATAGCTGATTGTTGTGTATTGCTGTTATTGGGATGGAAATAATGTTTGAATTACAGCACAAGCAAGATCTCCAATGGCCCACAGATTGTGGCACATACCAGCAAGAAATGATCACACCATGGATAACCCTTACCTTCATGTGATAATTCAAGTCAGACCCACTTGCTTCATTCCCGGAAAAGTAGGCCATTGGAAGCAACACATTCAAGACAGTTGTTAAAACCTGCATAAAAGAAATTCTGATAAATAAGCTGTGAGTTTAATAAGAGTCAGTTGCTACGCCAACTAATAAAATGGATACAAGCCAACCCATTGAAAAGTGTTGAAATATGGGTATCCACAAATCCGTGAAGCTGAATATTCTTTAATGAAGACTCCAAGTTTTAACAGGTCCAAGCACAAAGAGCAAAGAGAATGTACCAGAAAATCCACCAAGGGCAAACCCCTGTCATCTACAAGAATTGCAGTGAGGACAAAGTGCAGGCTGCATGTGGCTGACAATGGATCCTCCCTCTCCTTCTTGTAGCTGCAATGACAGAAGTATCAAGCCCATTCGTTGGGTTCAGATTTACTCATTCCCTGAAACTCTTTAGACCATTGACTTGTTGTCTGAACTGTGAGCAAAGCCCTTATTCACTTCAATTCTTGTCATTGCCATGTAACTGAGATGAAGACTGCACCTGGGGTATTCTGTGCATTACAAGAAGTAGGAACTTCGATTTTCATTTTTCAAGTCTTCAGTCTTAACCATCAGCATTCTGCCAATGTAATATGTTTACTCATTTCCAACTGTTGGGCTAGTGGCTGGATCTTCGTGTATTCTGGTTTCTAAGCAGGAAGAAGAGTGATGGTGTATTAGCTGATACACCTATGGTAGGGTAACTCTTTACCTAAAGCTTTAAGGCCTTCTGCCTCTTCTCAGAAATGGACAGAATATTGGCTCATAGTAATGGTCCAAGTAAGGACTTAAAAGCCCCTAGGTTCCCACACTTATGACACATAGCATATCAACCTGATGGCCCCTTATAGTTGGGGAACAATCAATTGCACCAGCATTATTTGACTTTACAACCTTTTGTAAAGTTCCAACAAGCCCAAAGCACTGGGCTATGGTCAAGTACTGTGTGATATGCTGGCTGTGGATGTGTTATCCAAGGTCTCATTATTTGGTCTCTCTTCCTAAGACGTTCTTTTGATTCATTCTTTTGGGCAACTTACACTGTGAGAATTGCTGGAAGAAGCCTAGGCAAGGCTGATATCAGCTGTAGTTGGCTGATCAAGCTCACCATCTGACCTAAGGCCTCTGCTGTGGCAAGCCGCACCTGCTTATGATGATTTCCCCCACATTGTTGCATGTCCCTCACACCCAATTAGAGGTTCTTACATTGGAGTGGATGAAACTGATTGCATAGAAGTTGACAAAAAGAAGCAACACATCAGAACAAGACTTGTAAAAGGTACTTGTAACAAGAATATTTCAGCCAATTCCACAGAAGATGCAGCTGCTTCACTTCCTGTCCACCGCATATCTGAAAGCACAAAATATCTTGTTTCTCATTGACTTACCACCCACCTTAGGGTCACGGGAAGACACCCATGAGCTTAGAAATAGTTCAAAGGCTGGGTGAAGCAATGCCCTGCATCACCATAGTTGATTCCTCATATCAGTTGATTCCAATAGACACCATTGTCACCTCAACTGACATGTTGACTATGATACTTGAATGTATTGTTGTCAATGCAAAATGAAACCTTGCACACCAAAACACAAGAGTAATATAATTTCTTGGTCTCACTGCATATCCCCACTTGGTGGTGAGGTTGGTGAAAAGTCTTCCTTGAATTTTCTAGTCGCCTTACACCACAAAGTGAAAGCTACAACAGCATACCACAAGAAAGGGTTTAGTGTCATGGTGTCCTGTGAAAATTTTGAGCACATTCCCAAGGGTTCTGAGTTTTCTACTCAGCACATGGTTCATGCCAAATAGTGTTGCAAAGAAAAACATAATTATTTGAAGCCTCAAAATTGATGCTCCAATCTTCAGAGTTGTCAAAAGTGAGTATCTGCCCATTTACATTTGAGCTACAACATTACACCAAAATGACTTGCTCGCTAGTCTAACAAACACCACAACCCTTCTGTCTCTCTGTAGAGGGAGAGGACACATCCTTCTTACATATGAAAGGTCAATGAAGTTACAGCATATGGTTTTTACAATTTCCAACTAATGTTCAAAGCCCACATATGTTGTTGGTACAGAAGGAGAATAGGCTGCACAAAATACTTTTTGTTGCCAAGTAACCAAATTAGCTAACACTCACCACTTGCAAATGTCTTCCGCTCAGTTCCCTGAACACTACTTAATATAGGCAGTACCCTTGAAAGGACATTCTTGAACCTTGGGGCAAACTGCAAAGCTTCCATTCACCAACACAGGTTAGTTGTCAGCAAGCAAAAAAGTACTAATATTCAGCCCTAAGTGAAGTCAGACATTTCAAGTCATTCATTACCAAGCTCCAGACTCTGCAAACGGCCAGCACTACATAACTCAATGAAGATGATACACCTACCATGAGAAGAGGCAAATTCAGCTAGGGTCTCAACCAATGCTACAACAGGTACAGTACTTCCAGCCAGCTGATTGAAGACCTCATCCATTACCTGTGAGGCAGTGTTCCATACAGTTTTAATTTTGTGATGACTGTGCAACAGTAAGGGGAATAGTTCATCTGATCAAGTAGCCATGACATTTGTCAACAGCACTAGCAAATGTGCATCAGTGCTGTACTGGTGTGTGAATTCCTGTGAAAGCTAGCTGTCATTTCAAGACAAAATCAGAAGCAGAGATACGTCCAAATATGATATTAGCTGAGAAGTTGGTTTTCTGAAATAGAACATGATGTTTATGGAACTGCTTGTACCATATCTGGCTGTTGGGATCCCAACGCAACAAGGAGACTGCAGGCAGCATGTTGCCAATCTGTGTTGAGCTCCTGTAAAGACAACCAGCTTCGCACTGTTCAGCTTTGATTATTTCAATTAATGCCTGCTTGAACAGTCAGTCTAACAGAAGTTGGGATGTCCCCGAACTGAAAGAAGAAGAAGAACTCCACTTGGAAACATGAGACTATAAAAGGTTTTGCAAGGCTAAGCTTACATATTATCCAGGAAAACAAACACTGGACATTGTGAAAATTGGAGATGACAGAAGTGGTTGATGAAAATGGACTATGCACTAAAATGGCAAGAATTTCTTCAAACCATCATGGTTGTTTCTTACCTCATTAATAGACAGCTCAGACATTGCTAATTCTGCTGATTTGCGCATGCTTCCTGGATCTATTTCTCCTTTGTCCATTTCACGAGCAGTATATGCCATAATGAGAAGCAGTCCGGCACGATGAGTGCCCACCTATGAACCCAACAACAGCTGAATCTTCCTCCGGCACTACTTGACAAAATGGGGGAGACCCATCTCTTTGAGGCCTTTAGCTGTATGCAAATTGCTGTTTTGCCTTTGTGCTTTTGGCCTGATCCTAAAATTCCAGTTTTCTCTCCCTATTGCCTCGATTGATGATGAATTGTTGCATCATAAGAAAGGCAAGTCACAACATCAACTCACATGGACTGAGCATGGAGTGTTATTTGAATTTGGAGCAATGTAGACAACAAGAGCTTGGCTCCAATGGACCAACAACTTCTATAGGCAATACTATCTTCTCAAGTCAAGTCTGTTCATCTCATACAAACAATACGGACTGTCTCTCAAGACAAGGATATAATATCTATCCTCTCTGCCTTCTCTCTCACATTCTTATATGCAGAAAAATTCACCAAGTTCTCGCTGCTGCTCCTAAATCCTTCAAAAGAGAAGCAAGCATGGCTCCGACATCAAATTTTGAGCATTGTCATTAGCCCTCTCCCTCTACAAATCCTCAGGAGTCCGGACTTATGCATCAATCAATCGATCGATCGATCAATCACAGCGGAACTTGCAAAAAGTTTACCCTCTTGCAAGCTTCAAGATTGGCACGGCAGCAGTCCAGTACAGTCGCAGCATTCCTGAGATCAAAATGAGCTGAATCAGAATTGGAGATAGACTCTGGAAAATGCAAGTTGGATCCTCTGCCTCCATCACGTATCACAAGTCTACTCTTTGATTAAGGATTACTGCCTAGGAACATTTTGCAAAAACATTTCAGGAGAATAAAAAGAGTACTATGCGTTGTTTTCTGCTAACAAGAAGAAGCACATACTGGCGAGCAATTCCACATAATGCAGATGCAGCAGCCTCCCGCACTGTTATTGAGTTGTCTCCCATTGCTGCCACGAGCACTTCTATGACCACTGCAATAAAATCAGCAACATCATCAGCACTTTTAGATCAGTACTAATAATAATTCGGAGTCCAACTGCAACACAAATTGCTTGCACGGTTTCACTATCATTAACAACATCTTACACAAAACTTGCGTGAAATCTGTAAAACAACAACAATCTATATCATCATAATTTTCTGTTTGAACGTCCACAATGTACGTCTGATCATTAACCATCTATGCCAACGTTCAATTATGATCATAGTTTTCTGTTTGAACGTCCACAACGTACGACCTCAGCTAACAAGTTGAAGAAGTTGCGAAGGAAGCGAAGTGGGGGTGGGTGGTGGGTGGTGAGTGGGGAGGAGTGCAAGCTCTAGTCTTTCTTACCCTTACGAGGCGAGGCTGATGACATTATTATGCCAGCCATGACGAGAACGGATGAGCAAATTTTGTTGTTTTATGTCTCAGCTTCTTTGTCAATTTCTTCTACAACAACCTCGTACTCAACAAGAGCAGGCCAAAGAAATTCCTGGTCTCCTTCCGAATCCAAAGCCTTCGTCCGGGTCCTTCGTGTACGTCCCACAATAATAATCACGGTGTGCAAAAGTTTCGAATTGCTGCAACCATATTTAAATGTCCATCGAGTAATAAGAGACATACCCAAATCCAGTTACGCTTATTAGAATGGACAAAAAATGAATTGAACGACACTGAGAACGTCACCGAATTGTGCGATTTCCTTTGGAAAATTATGCAGGGATTCTCGGATACGAGGAAAAAGACAGCGCTTTCTGCAAGAAATGACGAGAGTCTTATTATTCAATTTGAGCACTGAAGAAAGCTCAACTGGATTATTACGTTTGCTGCTGGATTTTGTTTCGTCTCCGCTGCTTGCTTGCTAGCAAAAGAAAAGAATTGTGCAAGCAAATTCGGAAATCCTGCAAACGGAGGCAGTGTAAAGCTCCTCTCTTTCTCTCTCTTGCGCGCGCACCCGCTGCGGTTACTCTGATTTCCACGTCCACGACGAGATCGAGATTGTCTGAACGCGTTGTGCCCGGTTACGGAAATCTGTACGCTTACGAAAGGTGCGGTTTTGGTCGTGCATTAGAAACCCTACAACGAAGACTTCCGGCACAGGGGAGTTCGCGATGATGATCATAATGATGATGATGCACATGGCTGCACTGATTCGAGATGAAATTTGTTGCGCTTGTTAGTCCACTCACGGCTTCTTAGTATTAGATTCTTGTCGCGGTTTCTTTGCCGTGATATAGATCGACGGAGAAGCCGGAGCAGCAGGAGGAGCGTCCGCTGTCCCTACTACTGTCTCTAGACTAGCTCCGATGGAACATAGCAGCAGTAGTGGCTTTGGTAAAACGCAGGAACTCTGCATCGATCCGTCCAAGGATCAAACATCTCTGGTGAGTGAGTTAAGCGACGCTGGAAAACCTCTCCAAAAACTCGATCAGCTGCTCGGAATTTGTTTTGTAGCTACCATGGTGTCCCTTGCTGCAGAAAAAGTATCACTAACTTCGCGTTTTGCGTGATATATATAACAGGATAAACTTGGCGACGTGTTGCATTGGCTCAGGCAAGCCACATCATTGTTCTGTGGAGTTGTGTGTGGCGCTATCCCATTGACAGGAGCAATCTGGCTGCTAGTGTGAGTGTCTTTGTCACTCTTTGTCTCTCTATGTGTCTGATTTCTATTGTGATCTTAAAGGCGCTCTGAGGGTGCTCTTAAGATGCAGAAGTATAGGTCCCTATATTGTTATGCTGCTCCACATCTTACTTTGCAAGAGTGGGACTGCAGTTTTCTGGTATTGTCAACTGGCATAGTTTATGGATACTACACCCTGATTCTGAAGGTGGATGAGGAGGAGTTTGGAGGTCATGGGACCTTGCTTCAAGAAGGATTGTTTGCATCTGTCACACTTTTCTTGGTACATCTCTCTGTCTCTCTGTCTTTGTCTCTCTCTGAACCTTGGCTCTTGCTGTAGTTCGAGGCTCTGAGAAATGGGTTTCTTGTTCATGCCACAGTTTGAAGCTCTGAGAATGGGTTTCTTGTTCTCTCTGGTTCACTTCATCAAGTTTCATCATGATTCATAATTCAACATGATATGTTTCATGAAACTCAGGATACAGATTTTGTAGACCCATTTGTTTGCCCAGATTTTGGGCAGATTATTATATACTTACTTACTGTTGGGAGCTGATGAATTCACACACTGCTATTCGTGAATGAAGGTGATAGGTCTGACACTTTTTGAGTGACTCTCATAAGTTTAGGACCGCACTCATTGTCGTCTTACCTTCAAATTGTTGTTGCGGAGATTTCTCTGCAGTTCCACAGATATGATATGCATCAAGAAAATGTCCAATGCAAGTTCAGTAGTAGTGGATTGCTTTTGTTTGGGGTACACATTGCAGGATTTTCAGTGAATGAGGGAGGGTGCTTGGGACTCATTGAGGGAGCCATTATTAGGTTAGTAATCATTGGTGGATCTGTGGTAGTTGAGGTTCTCTGACATTGTGGGTGTTATTTATTGCAGCTTGCTTGGATTTTGGTGTACAGCCTCATCCATTTCTGAGATACTGTTATCAAGTAGACCTGGTGTATTTATCTTCTTCTCTCTCTACTGTGAGATAGAGTGGACTAGGTCTTTACCTTTTGAGTGCCATTGACAATTGTGAGACCTGGTGTGTAACAACAAAGAATCTGTAGAACCCTCTCTTCTTAGTCCATTAATGGGTATTTCTTTGAAAATGTGGTGCTGGGGTTTTCCTAGTTTTCGTGCCACAATTTCTCATGCTCACTTAGGCCTGTTGAAATGGGAGCCCAGAGCATTCCACAGTGGAGAAGGATAGATTGATCTTCTTGGTGACTCCATTAGAGTAGAGTTTTGCACTTTTGATTGGGTGGTTTGCAACATTTGCAAATATTCCTTGTTTTGCCAATTTCTTGGTTTGAGATTGTAGCACTTAAAAAAACTTCTTTCATGATGCAGTAGGGAAAATAAAGTGTGGTTGGAAGTATTTTGCAATATTCCATGTGGTCAGTGCAAGCCATTCACAAACATGAGAATGATACTATGTTGGTGCAAACCAGGTTTTTCTTCTTCTCCATGCAAGTGAGCTTTGTGATCTGGATGGTGTGTACCCTGAATCATTTTGTGACTATGTTTGTATAGGTATCTCTTGCAAATTTCCTGGATTTAGCAATAGCTCAAAAAAATCAAAAGAAAATGTATTGACATTTTTGACAAGCATTCTCAGCCATATGGAGCTATTATCATCATACAATTCATATGCTTCTAGGTAGATTAGAGTATTTCAGGTTTTGCAAATTTGTGAGCACTCTCAACTCAGTTATTTATAAAGTTTCTTCAGAAGGCATATTAGTTCAAGGAGTTATTTGTAGCTCAAATGGCGATTGAGTTTAATAAGTAGTCTTCTAAAGAGAAAAGGGTTTATTCTTCAAAGTTTTCTGTTTTAATATAAACTCCAAAGGTTGCTTAACAAAGAAATAAGAATTTTTTTGGGTGTTTTCACCTTTGGAGTCTCCAAGATGATTATTTTCAAGGGCACTTTGTCCTCAAAAGGTTATTGCTCTCTAAAGTTCTTTTTTGTGTTGTTTCTACTCTCGTTTCTTGTTTGGTTCTGTTTTGGTTTTCTACTTCTTTTGTGTTTCTTTCTTTTTTCTCTGTCCACTTGCTCACCTCCTTTCTCTTTAATATAATTCGTGGTCTTTCTCCTCTGGGTTTTTGTCTGTTTTTTGTTTTTCTTGTGTTTCTTCTTTTCTTCTTGATTTCTTTGGTCATGTGTCATGTCCTTCTCTTTCATGTATTTGTGGTGTTTCTCTTCTGGTTTCTTAGTTGATTCTCTTATTTGGTTTTTCTTCTTTGTGTTTTTCCCTTCCCCATTGCTTTCCTTGGCAGCTTCTGTTTGTAATACAACTCATGTTTGTTCCTCCTCTTCTTTCTTGTTTCCTTGTCCCTATTTGAGTTTTCTTCTTTTCTCCATGTCTTCAATTTCTTCTCAATTTCCATGGTCACATCCTTTCTTGTTAATATATTTGTGTAGTTTCTCCTCTTATATCTTATGTGATTTTTCTTCTCTTAAAAAAAAAGTTCTCCCTTTCTTCTTGATTTCCTTTTGTCACCTCCCTTCTCTTTTCTTTCATACGTTGTTGATGAAGCTACCCAGGATCATGGCTGATTTTTCTTGTTGTCACCAATCTTAGGTTAAATAAAATACTTAAGATGAAAACTTGTTAGGAACAAAGACCAAAGACAGCGGATAGTGCATGACATTTCAGGTAAAAACTTAGGAAACAAAACTGTGTATGGTGGATAATGTATGACATGAGCTTCCACCCACTGTCAGGAATTGATGTGGGGATGTTGCGGTAGCTGATCCTTACTGCACAAGATTGTTGGTGAAGGTCATTAAACATGCATGCAGAGTATAGTTCTCTTTGTTGGCTCTGGCCAGAGCAAAGAGTTTCACTGAATGCAAGAATTTGGGAGTAATTTGCTTTCTTTTTGTTTTGTTTTTTTTTTCAATTTTTGATTTGGCAAACTTTTGCTGAAAATGGATTCCAAATATTTCTCCAAGTTTTTGGGCAAAATACTAAAAGTTCAGCACAAAAATTCCACTGGTCTGCATAGAGGGAAAAGACTTTTGCATCCCTTTAGGATTTAGGATCCAGACGGAGCACTTATTGCATTCATAAAGCATTGTAACATTTTTTACCTTTGTGTTTGAAAGCACCTTCGTGCATGGAAGATCCTTTCATCAATTGAAGGGACCTTCCACATCCACAACAACCCTAAACCCATTCAACATACTGAATTGGAAACACATGGTGGTTAGTATTGTGAACCCAGGGTTTTTTTTTGGGGCGAAATTTTATCAAATGCTGGTTTTTTCTTTTCAAATTGGCTAAATCTAGCGTTATTTTTGAGTTTTTTAGCCAAAAAAATTCGAAAATTAAAAACAAAAAATTTAACAAAAAAGTCACCAGATTCAATCCTAAGTTGCAACAGGTGCCAAAAATATAGCAGGATGGTAAAAAAATTTCACTTTCATATTTTCTTATTGCCAAATCTGGCTAAATCATCTTATGGATGATTGTCGTTTCAGCTACATCACAAAATTGGAAAACAAAAAACTCTGGGGGAACCCCAAGTGGATCCTTCAATTATGCTGAAAATGTTTCTGTAGTGGAGACTCCACATGACCCATGCTACATAGATTTAGCATGATGAAATTTGAGCATAGCTTATTTTTAAATTTAAAAAATTACCTTAAATTTGAGATTTTTTTTGCACACTTCTGTTGAACTTTGAAGGCTTCATTTGACTTTCAAAACTTTTTCTTTTTCTGGGTGGGGGAGGGGTTGGGGGGGGTGGGTATTTGGAGCTTTCTAGATGGATTCAACTAAACATTCTCATGATGTCATGCTTACAATTTCCAACATGGTTCATTTATATTTAAAGGTTGAAACAACTTATATTATTTATAAGGTCACCCTAATACCTATTTTTACAAAGCTTTTTAGTACAAAAATAATATTTGGAGATGAATAGGTAGGCTACTCTTTGCAAGGGGGTATTAGTCCAGGCCAAAAATGATGATGAACTCTTTTACGAAGAGAAATTTTATGCAGCCAATGGGAAGGCTCAAGCATGTGGCGTTGCTTTTTCTGACTTTTAAGTTTGGGGAGGTTTTTTCTTTCATTTTTCCCTGGTTCCCAATGTGTTCCCAATGGGTTCCCACTATGTTCCCTTTAAGTTCCCAATGGGTTCCCATCAGGTTTCCCCAACATTTTCTCCATAGCACCTCACTTTTATCCCACATGCTTTCTTAAATGTTGTCCTCCTTTCACCTGTATAGTTGGGCCAAAGGGAAGGAGCTCTACGTTTCAAAAATAGCACTTTCTATTGTGGGGAGCTTCCATAGATTCACTTTTTTTGGAATGATGAGCCAATCAAATTGAACTTGGGAGGCTCCTCATCTAACTAATAGGAGAGGTAAATATCTTTTTAAAGCGCTCATCCTTTTAAAAAAAGCATTGCAAACTTTTTAAAGAATTCAGCTACAAGGTTTGCCAATTGTAGCAAACAACAAAGATAAATAAAACACCTTCAAGGCCAAGCTTTTGAAGGTTTGCATTGTTAATGGAAGGGTTCTAGCATCTATGTATGAAGCAAGGTAGTATGTTTTGTTTTGTTTGTTGCAGCGAGATCTCTCAAATCACAAGGCTTCATGCCATGTGCTTGTATCTTGGGAAAAGCTCTCGATGAGTAGGGGTGCATGCAGTGACTTGGTTTGAGATTGTTTGGAAAAGTTTGGACGTACTGGGCAGTTGGAAGATATTAATTATTGGATCATTTTCTCAATGAAAAGTAAATAAAATTGAAACAGAAAAGTGTATTGGAATTTGGGGGGCATTCTTTAATGTTGTTGGAAAGCCCTTGGCAAGTAAGATTTAATAAAGTTTATTTCACAATTTTAAGAGCTAAGGTGTGAAAGATATTAATTTTGGAGTGGATTCTGTTGCTGGAAATTCTTCAAAAATTGGGTTTGGAAGGAAAAAATCAGATGAGCTCTCAATGTGTTCACATTGTCAAATTTAGAAATTTTCAATTTTGAAAATGTGAAAAATAAAGAATATGTTCACACTTGGGCCAAGGTCACAGGCTATGCAAGCAGCTATTACACAATCGATGGCATTGATTCACATTTTTTTTCCATTTTTAAAGAAAAATTGTTAGCCCTTGGTGCCAATCTTTCAAAAGAAAATCAGCCAAAATAAATGTTGTACAGTATTATATGCAAGACTAAGGTCGTTGCACGTGAAATGGCCACCCAAATACAAAGTTACACAAATTTTTATTTGTTTTCAAAGTAATCAAATAAGTATGTAGCTATCCCTATATAAGAGGTCACCTAAGGATTTTATTTTTTATTTTTTGAATTTTGTGATATCAAAAATTTAGCTAAAATTTTCAAGAAATTAGCAAAATTTAGTCAAAATTTCACTACAAAAAAAATGACAAAAAAAAAAAAAAAAAACCAATCTTTTGACAAAAAAAAACAAAAA
>Ga0116227_10002109_pt1 | contig 45468 bp, 20 predicted proteins | sample S1TSphgellanicum_FD_89693 | JGI IMG/M metagenome (GOLD analysis project Ga0116227, IMG submission 89693) | Host-associated microbial communities from peat moss isolated from Minnesota, USA - S1T2_Fb - Sphagnum magellanicum MG | ecosystem: Host-associated > Plants > Peat moss > Unclassified...
AGCCCCCCCGCCCGGTCCTTCGCATTTCCCACTCCGGTTCTTTAACGCGTCGAGCCTCCCCGCCCGGTCCTTCGCATTTCCCACTCCGGTTCTTTAACCCGTCGATCCCCCTCGCCCAGTCCTTCACATTTCCCACTCCGGTTTTTTAACCCGTTGAGCCCCCCCCGCCCGGTCCTTCACATTTCCCACTCCAGTTCTTTAACCTTTCAGTTCCGGTTCTTGAGAACCCAACAAGAACAAAAGAACCGTTGGTTCTTTTCATTTCAACAACCTTGCCAAGCTAATGGTTTCGTGGAAGAACTACCACTTCGTTGGCCGGTTCTTTGACTTTGTCATTATTTTGAGGCCCATAACTATGTACCAAGACTACCTTAATTGTCCGTGGCCACTGTCCGTCCGGAGTCAGGGGAAGGAACTTTCAGAGCCCCTGGTCAAAACCTAATCTCCTCGGCCTGCCCCTCTCTCGTGCCTAGCCCGCCCGTGCTAGCCCACCTTCATTCAAAATCCGCTGCCACCGTCCTGCCTACAACGTTGAACTCGCGAGAACACAAAACCCGCTTCCCAAGCCCTGTCACATACTAACTGACAGACCAAATGAATTAATATATATGATTAGAATATTTGTATGTGTTTTAGAATTGATTAAAATATGATTAGAACATTTGTATGTGTTTGGAACAAATCATTTATAAAGGAAGGTTTCCACATTAAGTTCTACATGTTGTCTTGGTAAGCTCATTGGAATGTTGGACACCTCATTAGAAAGGGTGAGCTAAATAAAATGCTCTTGAGTTGTTTTCCCCATTTTTCATTGTGCCTACCACCCCACCCAAATGAATGAAAAAGTTGGCATAATAGTACATTGGGCAGAGCTTGGACACTATTATATTTTTTTCAGAAACATTGAAATGTTTTGAGATTTTATTTTATTTTCCAAAGAGCAAAATTTTGGGGAGAAAAATATCAAATCTTGAAAAACTTTTAGTAATTCCATCATTGAAAATTCAATAAAAATCAAAAATCAAACTTTTAAGGAAATTGAAGGTGTGATCTTGGTAGCATTGGAAAGTCCTTACAAGCGCACCAAGGTAATTTAGTAATTCTCAAGACTTGCCATGCATGAGTTATTGAATTTTGAGTTTTTTTTTATTGAAAATTTAATACAATTTTAAATTTTGATTTTTTTAGGAAAATTGGGGTGCACTCTTGGTATTGTTTGAAAGCCCTCAATGAGCACCAAAGTGATTTGATTTTCAAACGTATGGTGCAAGAATTATTGAATTTTGATTTATTTTCTTCATTGGAAATTCCATAAATTGATTCAAAATGGTATATACTTTATAAAAGTACATTACAAATATTTGTTCAATGGCACATGTCAAAACTATATAACACTATGAGGAAAGCAATTTTATTTTTTCCCAATTGTGTGAACATGTTGGATGTGAAAGAAAACATATACGAGGCACCAATGAACTTGTTGCACACATAGTGACTACTTAAGTGTGCAATGATAGTTCAATATTTCTTTAAAAAAAACTAGCACCGATCTTCACATTAAGATAATAGTGGTGAATATCTTCCATCTACCATAAATATTTCAATCCTTCCCAATTATTTTATTTTATTTTCAAACAAATGTTGGGTATAAATCAAAACACATTATTATATTTGATTATTGGGGTTTGGAATCTAGATGAAAGATGCCCCCCATACCATACCACCTTGTTATTTTGGAATCCAAACAATTTATCTTACCAATTCCCAAGTGTTATTACACAATTAAATTCAATTGAAAATCCCTTGAACTCAACAAGACCTTCAAGAATAATTGTTGGAAGTAATTTCGTGTGCTAAAATGATAAGTGTATTGCCTCCAACCCATAGGTTGAGATTGCATCCTATCTTCACAACCATGCATATGTTTGAGTTGGTGAAACCAATGCACAAAAATGGATTTTTATTTCATCATCTATTGTATAATTTGCAATTTAAAAGATTTTTGTTATATAGTCATTGTTGCTTTCATGTCTAATGCCAATCGTTTATACCATGTTTGAAAAATGGTTCATATTGAAAGAGAGGAATAGAAATGATCGTAAATTAGTGTCTTGCTCATTTTTGATTTGCTTGTTGGTTTAGCTTGTTTTTAATTTTGTTTGTTTGTTATTTTGTTTTTGAGTTATTTTTCTCGCCAATGTTTTCTTTGTTTATTGTTTTGCTTGATGATTTTGTTCATTTTGATTTCCTTATTTGTTTTGTTCATTGGTTTTGTCTTGCTTTTTATTTGTTTATTAGGTCGTTTAGTTTTCTATTGTTCATTGATCTTTATTTATTAGTTGTTGTTGCTTGTAGACTTTTATTTTTTCCATTACTTGCTTTATTTATTCATTGGTTTGGTTGTTGTAACTTTAATATTTGAAATTTGTTTTTCGTCTTTTGATAATCTTAATTGGTTATTCATTTGCTTTTGATTTGTTTGTCGATTTAAGGTTCAAGTGTTTGCAAGGTCACAATCCATTGCATTCATGTGATTAAATTAAATTTTGACAAGGTTTGAAAAGTTTCATAAATTTCAAAATGTTTAAGAAACATATTTAAAGTTTTGGAAACTTCACAAAGTTTCAAAAGCTGAATTGTACTAGCAAGTTATAAGTTATAAAATACTTCAAAAGTGTCAAATCTCCCATGTAATAGAAAGTTTTCTACTTATTGATTTTTTCTTATTTGGAATGATGTTTGAGGGTTAAAACATGTTTTAAGTGGATGAACTTTATATCTTCCAAAAGATCTATACAACTTCAATAAGAAGTTGGCCTTGCACTATGAAAACATAAATACATTTTTAAAAATATAAGTGTTGCAATCTAAAGGGCTAAATCATGCATAGTTCAAAAGGTTCACATGTTGTGGGGAATTCTCTTCATGAGAGCTATACAACAAAGGACCCATATTTCCATTTGGTTATGTTTGGTAAGATGTATAACCCCTAGAGAATTGGAACTTTAAAAAGAAACATCATGCACAAAAACATGTTTTGAAACATACCAAGATGGAATTTTATGTTATGAAACATGCCAAGAAAATTTTGCATGCTAAGAAACATGTCAAGAATGACTTCCATGTTTTGAAACATGTTGAAGAGGACTTACATGTTCTCAAACATGTTGAGAAAGGCATGTACATGTTTTGAACCATGCTTTAAATGGGTTGGGAAGGACACAATTGCTTGAAACATGGGTGAAATATGTTGAAAAAGACTTATGTAACTCAAAACATGCTCAAAAGGGGTTTTATGTGTCTTGCAACATCCCTAACATGTCATGAAGGATTTAAATGTATTAAAACATGCCCAAAACATGTCAAGAAGGACTTGTACATGCTTTGAAACATGTTGGTAAGATCTTACATGTTTTGAAATGTATTTAACACATGTCAAGGAAAAAAATTATGTTTTGAAATATGGTTGAAGCATGTTGGGAAGGACTTACATGCTCTAAAAAATGCCCAAAAGAATTGGAACATCCTTATAACATGTACTAAAAATGACTTTGATGTTTTGAAACATGTTAAAAACATGTCAAGAAGAATTTACGTGCTCTAGAGCATATTTTAAAGACTCACGTGCTTTGAACCATGTCAAAAACATATGTGAAAAGAATATACATGTTGTAAAGCGTACCAAAAAAACTCACATGATTTGAACCATGCCAAAAACATATGTCGGGATTTAAGGTTTGCATGCTTTGACACATACCAAAAATATGTTAAAATAAATAAGTCCTTTCTAGCATGTTTCTATTGTGTTTGAAAGCCTATAAATTCTTGTCAATGTGTTTATAGAATGTTTCAAAGCAGTATCTAAATCATTTTTGACATATTTTAAAGGGGAACATTTGAAAACATGTTTTTTTTTTGCATGTGTTTCAAAGCATGTAATTTCTTCTTGACATGTGTTAAGCATGATTCAAAGCATGTATGCCCATCATGGCATGTTTTAGAACATGCAAGTCCATGTAAGTCCACCCCAACATGTTTTAAAGCATATACAAGCCCTTCCCAACATGCTTGGGAGCATGTAATTCCTTTGGGAATGTTTCTAGTAGGTTTCAAAACATGGAAGTCATCCATGACATGTTTAATAACATCTAAATTCTTCTTGATATGTTTCATAGCATAAAATCTTGTCATATTTCAAAACATGTTTTTGTGCATGACATTTATTTGTAAAGTCCCAACACTATCTAATAAAACTGGAAAAAAACAACTACCATTTGCAACTATATTCTAGTTGCAAAAGACATTTGTTACTAAAAATAACTTAGTTGCAATAAACAAGTTATATAAGACACTAGTTGCAAGTGTGGATGAAATCAATGGTCAACAAAATACTTCACCATCTATATACTATTTTTGTATGTCATTTGTATATTACCATCAAAATCAATCACTTACATAATGACAAATGAAAAAGGTTTGAAAAAAATTGTTTTAAAAATAGATGGTGGATTTGCATTGTCTATTTTTAATGGTTTTAATTGTAATACCAATATGCCATATGGCATTTTTTTTCAAAATAATTTTAAATCAATATTTAGGTGGGTAGGTGGGACTAAATAGGTAGGTAGGTAGGTGGCACTAGGTAAGTAAGTAGGTAGATAGGTGGGATTATGTAGGTAGGTAGGTAAATCTTTTTAATTTCTTTTAGGTTTAACTTTTTTTAATTTTTAAAATTATATAACTATGTATATAAGTAATTAACTAACTATTTAATAAGCTAAATAATTATTAATTAAAATTTATATAATTAAACTATTAAAAATTAATAATTAGTAAGTAATTAACTTATTTGTTATAAAATATATTTAAATAATAAAATTATTATATTATATTATTAAATAATAAATAATTAACATCTATTAAATAAATTAAATTTTATTAGTTATAATTTTCATTAATATTTGTAATAATAAAATAGGTAAAGAAAATATTAGATAATCAGTAATTAGTATTTGAATAACCAATTAACATAATAATCATACATTATTAATTAATAGTTCATAATTTTTTTAATGAAATAGTAAAATAATAAATATATATTAATTGATTAACTAATTTATTGTTTATGATTTATTAAATATTAATTAATTGACTAGTTAATTATAAGTAATATACTGAGTAATATTGAAATTATAATTATAAATAATAATTTTGAACTATTAATTATCAATTAATTCAATAATTGTAACTAATTAATAAGCAAGTAGCTTATGTTAAGTAGTTACATAACCTAAGCTCAATAGGCAAGTAAACATATAAGTAAATAGGTTGATAGGTAAGGTTAGGTATGTGAAAAAAACATATATAGGTAGGTAGGTAGTTAATTTGCTCAAATACAAACTAAATACAACTTTATAATATACTAATGGAAACATACCCCCATTTATACCCCTGATAAAACATTTCAAAAGTACCCATACTTCTCAAAAATTGCCTAATACACCTATGTATACCACTAGGGACTATCTTGACACCCTAATAATGCAATTAAATTTGGTTCCATTTGCAACTAATGGGACATATGGGCATGATGATGGATGAAATAAAATTCTAATGTGTAGGATGAAAAAGTCATTAATTAGTTGCAAATGTAGTTGTAGCATAGTTGCAAAAATAATTAGAGCTAGTTGCAAATGACAATTAATTACATGTAGTTGCAAATGCATTGGTTGCATTTTGGGAGATTTCTTCTAGCACAAATCTTTGAAGGCTTCTAATTCCTATTAAACATAATCAAATGGGATATATGATCATTAAATTGTTTTAGTTATTTCCTCATCAAGAGCTTTTTCATGACATGTGAACCTTTTCAACCACACATCATTTAGCCCTCAAATTGCACTTTGAATTCATTTTGGCGACACTTATATCAAAAATTATATTTATGTTTACATAGTGCAAGGCCAACTTGTTATTGAAATCATAGAAATATTTTGCAAAACACAAACATTATCCACCTACAACATGTTTCAACTCCTTGCACTTCATTCCAAATAACAAAAAATCAATAAATGGAAAACATTCGAAAACATGATAATTTTGATGCATTTTACAACTTACTACAACTCAACTTTTTAAACTTGCTAAAACTTCCAAAACTTTAAACATGTTTCTAAAGCATTTTGGAATTTATGAAACTTTTTTAAAACATGGCAAAATTGAATTTCATTACATGAATGTAATGGATTATGACCTTGTTAGGATTTAAAACTTAAATCAACAAACAACAAGCAATGAAGTTCATCAAAAGACCACAAACATATGTCAAACAATAAACTTACAACAATCAAAACATTAAATATCAACAAACAAGTAGTGAAAACAACAAACATCTCTAAGCAATAGAAACTAAGTAAATATCAACGAGCAGTTTATTTTTTAAATCAACAACATATTTGACAACAAAAAAAGAAAAAACTAGTGTTGTGCATGTAGGTGTAAATAACCATCTTCCACATTGTGTAATGATTTATGTTTATACCCCATAGTTTTTACACTTACTTTGCATGTCGTGAATATTTTGGGATTTGCATTTACACTTGCACAACATGCATGTATATATTTTTGAAATACACTTACATAATTTCATGAAAAGAAATTATTGTATAAATGTAAATTACAACTAACAATACCTTCATGAAGATATTATACTACCTACTATCCTTGGAGATTATGGTTTGCAAAAGGGTATTGCACTTCACACTTTTCATTGGTGACTATGGTTTTTTAAGACAAGGCAAGACCATAATGAAAGCAAAATGACAAGGGGGAGCACATGAGTTATTGATGAAGCTTGCAACAATCCTATGAGTTGTAAGATGACCATAATGCCATCACTTAAATGTGCAAAAATTATAGATGAAAAGGAACATGTGGGAACTTAGCCTAAACCCTAAGTTCCATGCTTTACATGACGAAAATGAAAGGAATTGCAAAATGATTGTAATTTAACAAACATGGTAAATAATAAGGAACATGAAGCTCACCTAAAATAGGTTGTTGTTGAAACTTTCAATAGTGCAAAAAGTTGTAAAATGACAACAACATTGTCATCAATTGCACTTGTAAACAACCTCTTTAAATAAAAGGTATCAACATGGGGGACATTATAAGACCTATCACAACCTTGGCCTTGGGTTTACAACCAAAGCTAATGCATGAGGGGGGAATGGCAAGGAAAATGTTTTAGGACTTTAACACATTTCCACAAATGTGGGACAATGAATTTAATATTCCCAAGTTCCCACTTTGGGCACTAAAATCCTACAATATTTTGAATTTTTAAGACAAAAATGCAAATAACAAATAATTTAAACAAATAAGATTTTATTTACACTATTGGAATTTTTCAATTGTAAATATCAAAAATGGTTTACATGCTCCATTCAAAGATTCAAAATTAAAGTTACGCATCAAAAGAAAGTTGGAATGTAAATTAACAATTTGACTATTGACCATTAAAACCCAACAAATAGGGGTCAAATCACTTTTGAAATGAACGTGTGACACAATATTTGAAGGGCTTTTTCAAGGGCTAAAACTTTACTCTTTAAAGCTTTTCAATTGTAGCTTGTATGCAAGACTTATGATCTTATAAAATTGTGGGATTCATAACTTAGCAAGATTGTGAATTTTTAAGACTCCATGCTAAATGTCTTGGGACTTTTATACACTTTGATGTAACTAATATTGTTAATCTTATAGTAATTATAGGAAGGATATTGGTGAGCTCTTTCCAAGTTTGGGCCATGGTGTGTTTGATGAAATGAATTGCTAGCAATACTAGAAAACTTGGTCCTAATCCACTCAATGTTCCACCCAACATTGAGTGGGAAAGGACCCTTTCCACCCATGTGCATTCATAGTGGAAATCCATGATTTGGAATGCCTAGCAAGGTGTCCACTATGATTCCACCATGCACCACTCCCGCCAACTAAAATCCATTAGTTTCCACTTAAAGTTTATTATGAAATCCACTAATAATCCACTATGCAAACATTCAAGTGGAAATGGTCCATCGAACAACCACAGGTTAGTGGTTTGGATTAGCTCCTTTCCACTTGGCCTAATTTGGGTGGAAGTGCGTATTTTGGATTAGGACCAGGTTTTCTAGTATTGTAATGGCTCTTCCATGCACCATTTTTGTTCCAATCTACATTAATTATCATTTTTATTGATTTGTGCATATTGATTTCATAAACCCTTGCTTGTGAATTTGTCCTTCTCCCATCCCAAAGTTTTCAAAACTTTTTTTGTGAACGTTTGATAACATGCCCTAAATTTGCATTCCATTGTAATATCAAGAATCAACTAGTCTTTTACCTTCAATACTATTTGATAAACCTAGGAATGCATCAAGACCGCAATGAAAACATGTTTGCATGATGTCATTCTTCCATATCTAACCCTTTATTTTCTCCTACCTCCCTCCCTCATCTTTTCAAGCATGCCTACCATCCAAGCCCATTTCTCTTTTACTTTTTTCCTTTGTTGAATGAACTCCACTCCCACAATTGTCTTCTTGAACCTTGGAGAGATAAAGAAGAAAAAGGAAATGTGATATTGCATGTGTTATTATGTGTTGTGCCATTTGTTTGTTTACACTTTTTTATATGATTTTACATGGAGCGTAAACCCATATAAGTGTATGTGTCTATTTTGTGATTTTACACTTACATTTACTTCTTTTTTACATGGGTCAATGAAATAAAATTAGACAATTTTAACTTACACTTATTTGATGTGTATATCAAAACCCATACACATGCACAACACAACACTAGGAAAACCCAACAAGCATACCAAATAAACATAACATAATTAACAACAAAGCAAAACCATCAATACCACATGGGGTTATGGTGTTTTAGCCAATGTTTTTGTAATTTGCACCACGTCTTTCACCAATTGTAGGGGACAATGTCTATAATGAGCATGAAAATATTTGAATTGATCAGTATAACCAAAACATGTTTATTCAACAAAGAGACAACATTGCCTTTTATCAATTGATATTTCCTTACATGTTATTTTGAAATCTCAAAAAGGTTTATGCTTTTGATAGTCATGTTATGAATGGCTTAGAATATGTTATTTGACTAGGACTTGAAGGTCACCTAGTTGTTTTCTTTAGAACACAAGTCAATCTTTAAAAAAAGTTAACAAAACATGCAAATATGGCTTGACATGTGCCATGTTTTCTTATCCAAACAAAGTTCACAAGCAACAACATGTGGGCCTATATGTGCAAAAAAAACTTATAAGGAGTTTCACATAAATTTCACAAAACTTCGTTTTTTCATAATATGCTAGACCACACAATTTTCTAAAGTGGAATCCCAACATTAAATCTTTGTAGTTTTGGGGTTCAATGTTATTTCTATTATTCAAAACATGTTTCTTACTTAAATTATACCATGTTATTGGTAATCTTCCTTTTAACAATTTTTTCATGAGATGATCCTTGATTCCCACTTGACAAACTTCATTTTCAATCCATGGAAATACTTGTTTTTACTTTGAAAAAATTCATTGATGCGCATATCTCCATATAGGTCCACCAAAAGTTGTTGAAACTTGGTATGACTTTGATGTGGTATGAAGCTTTCAAATTTTTTGCATATGTTTTGATATGGTAATTGAACATATTCCTCAAACGTCTTCCATGAATTTCATATTGCCAAGTCTTATGATGATGTCATCAAGATTGTTCCACATCTCAACAAGTTGGGAAAGTAAAATAGGTAACATAAGGTGAACCTTATGAAATGATGGGCTAACACACACACATAGGCTAGGCGGAAAAATTATAATTTCCCTTGCATAGACAACAATATGGAAATACAAGAAGTTGATCATCCTTAGATGCCATGAATCTCTTCGCATACATAAATTAATGAACTTATAGTTACATGTGACCCACTTTGCTTTATTGTTGCCAACATCTTAACATGTTTTAATTTATGTTAGTACCTATTATGATCAAGTTTTTCAACATGGTTCAACATGTTGAACTTTTCATGGTCATAACACAAAAACCATGTTGTCCAACATTTCATAGGGTCACCTAAAATCCACATTAGAGTTTGAACATCCTCAAACCCTCTAGTTTATGATGTAAGAAGTTGACATTTGCAAAACTTTACACATGGGATAAATCTTTGTTTATTTCAAGTTTGCATGGGGTTACATGGATTGTAGTAATTAAATTATGGGCTTGCCATAAGCATAATTCCCACAACTGGCCATGTCCATTATGGTGGTATAAACATTTAATAAATTTTCTTGCTCTAAAATATTATTTGAAATTTCATGGAATTCAACATAGGCAACATTCAACTCCAAGAAGTTGAACCACAACCACTTTGCATGAGGGTCGTGAACCTTTGAACTACTAATGATTAGCCTATTGTCTTTATATTTGCCAAAGTTGAAGTCCATAATTGTTCATTTGCCTCTTGATGACATCATTTGACTATAATGCAGTTGAATTATATCCAACAAAGTGTGGGCCAATATAATAATTGAATTGCGTACAATATATTCAACAATATGTAATCTTTTTTATATTCAATTAATGATATGTTGTGTTAAATTTTATCGCAAAATGAACAATATTAATAGTTGAACATCAATGAGGACCTTGCAATTTATTTATTGTAATAGTTTTTTCCCAAATGTCATGTTCAAATTGGGTTATTAAAATTTGGTTGGCCCGTTGATGTCACACATCGATGATACATAATGCTATTAGGATCCACCATTCGAGGTTTCCTAATCACCATTGGAATTGGTAGAAAGCAATAATGTGTGTTAATTAATCCAATTGTGAAATTGGTATATCCAGCAAACGCCCCGTGGACCTAACATTACACCACAATATTTACATGAAATATATCACAATAATTCAAAAATATAACAACCCAATTTGAAAATTCTAAAAAAAATTAAAATAAACCAATAATTTAATATCACTATACTTCCTATGGATACAAATAGGGCCATCAATCAATTAAAACATATTGCAAAGTGAAAAAAATCAAATGGTACACACCGCATTTTGCCCCAAGATGCTACAAAAAATGTGGTCTGAAGAATTGCAAGCCCTTGCACGAATCATGTAGGTTGGATCAATGTATTTGGCATCAATTGGAATTTTTGCTTTACCAAAATATTCCTTCACCTATAAAGCCACATTACAAACCCATGGGTGTCATGTTCATAATGTTTTGTGATAGTGCAAAAAACAAACTTAAATAATTTTTTAGTGCAATTGACAATTCTTTCCATTGAAACCCTTGTAAGTACGAGTTGATTAATTCATAAAAGTTTGCATATGGTACCCAATTCTACTAAAGTAAGTTGAACAACACACTAACCTTGTTAGTGAACCACTTGCCGACATCACCAAGAATAGGGTTTCCAGAAGCATCCATGCCCCCACTATTGTCCAATTGTTCCTACATCATGTTAAAGCTTGAAACCCTTGTTTTCAAGCTGATTTTTTGTTCCATGCAAATGGCACCTTATTTTTCTAGGTTTTGTATTATTCACAAACGGTTTTTGTTTTCACATATGTGCAATTTATGGTTTGATTTCGATCATTTCTTTGTTCACATTATTTGACATTGTTAACTTTTTAATGCCTTTTGGTTTAGCTACAAAATAAAGAACATGATTACCCTTCTATCTTGGTAGCTTTGACATTAATTATATTATTTTCAAAATTGTTGAATTTCTCACCCAAAAAAATCAATCAACAAAAATTTGTGAAGGCAAATATTTAATCTTCAACAATATTCCATTTGTCAAAATGAAAATCTCAAATTTAATTAATTAATTGACAACCATTTGTTGAAGCTACCAAGGTACTACCATATTTGAAAGGATATGCAAGAAAATTATTGATCAAAATTGTATTGTTTGATGTAGGTATGTCAAAGAATATATGTTTTACAATGAACTAGTCATATATGGCCTTTCAAATGTGAAAGTGTGTAATTATTGTACTTGGATGGATTGAAATTGGTATGGTTCCACTTTTATAATGTTGAATTGGAATTGGCAAATGAAGACATATAATTCACAATTAATTTACCACTATCCACATCATAAGGAAAATGCACTATGGACAAAAACAAGATAAAAACTTACTTGTCCAGCTCCTTCAGCAATGACAACAACACAAATCCCATTCTTTTGTATTCTTTTTTTCATATAATCTAAAATTCCATATTTTCCATCCATAACAAATGGCACCTACAATACGTGTTGCATTGGTAACATAAGGTTTGGCCCATGATACATCCTACAATTTAGTGGTTACTCTTCAAGAAGGTTACAAACATAAATTAAACTCTTTCATGGCCTTTGCCACAATAATATTATACAAAAATTCATCAACATCTAGCCCATGAATTATCGTGTTAATAAAAATCCACTAAAGGTATTTGATACAATGATGAACCTATTGTAAACACCATGCATTAATTTGATCCCTTTGTCATAAGGAAGTACTTTCTTATTTTTGGCATAAATGAAGAACGAAGGAAGTACTTTTGTCCATAGAGAACAAAAACTTTGCATTGAAATATGTCTAAATGTTATTCCCCTAGTCCATGGTTATCATCTTAGGCTTTCACCCACATTTTTTTTTAATTATGTCACAATTTTCACACCATAGTTCATTTGGCATATGAAAATCATTGGCATTATGTATTTGTAGATAATAGATTGCAATAAGCTAGCATGAGGTGCACCACAAGGGCCATAGCCTTTATAGTCAATATTGCACCCAAGTTTAAGTGTATTATCAACTTTGTATTGAAAAGTAACCTTGCATGGGTAATTTCCATCCTACCATGTTTAATGTTGGCTTACATGTCAATTTTTTAATCACTTATTAAAGTGTACTTAAACATGAACATACAAGTTTAAAGTTTATGGTCAAAAGTGAAACATGCTAAGGAAAAATCATATGTCAAAACCACATATAGGGTTTTTTAAGAGGACGATAATAAATTCATGCTTAACAATTTGTGTTCCACCTTGATATCACTAATGGAAGATGTGAAATGTGATATTATGGTCATATGTAGAAAGGTCGTATGTAAAAACTTCATTTTTGTAAATTTAGGATGGATGAAATTAGCAAGGAAGGTTCCATCCAATGAATGATGCCAAATTAAGATGTTTAAGGAATTGAAGTAGTTTGATGAATGTTCAATTCCCTTAAGAATAATGTTGTTTTTCAAATGTATAATTTGCATTGACCCATTTAATCATTTGCATATTCTTATTAAACAAATTGATATAAAAAAAAATCATTGGTTTTCTAGGCAAAGAATAGTAGGCAAGGAGAATGTATGTATTTTTCAAAATTAATTGTTATTTTGCTCCTTTAGGTTAGGCAAGGAAATTTGTAAATTGTTAAAAACATTGCCACACTCGTGAACCTTGATGGCCTTTGTTGTGCATTTGTTGTTATTTGATTTTTAAAATTTGAACAATAATATATATTATTAAATTATGATTTCATTATGTTATATCATTAGGCACCCAAAACATATTTATCTAAACATATGTAGAATTGTGTTATTTTTACAACTTGTTAAAACATCCTTTTAACCATTCCCAAGTGCACCATGTGTATGAAATTCTTGAATTGAAATATATGGGTGTATTTATTGTTTCATTTTGAGCAATGTGGACAATAACATAGTTATTGCAAAGTTATAGGTTTAAAGTACATTGAATAGGAGATTATTATGAAATATTTAATTTTTAAATATACATTTCCATGTCACATTTCATATATTCATATAAATATAATTTCAATCTCAAAAGTATTTCACATATCTTCTATTTTGATTTTCATGCATTTTCATTGTTTTTATTGTTTGCAAATATGCTTTTTGGACATATTATAATGTGTTTGGACTAATGTAGTAAATGTTCAATTGGAATCTTCCACTATATGTACAAGCCAAATTGTGGATTACATGGTTGGCCCCAAAGGTTCAAAACTTATGAATTAAACTATGTGCAATGCCATACCTCAGGGATTAACACAATGTCTACTTGGCCACTTGCAATTGTAGCGTACATCGTTATGTACCCACTTTGTCGACCCATTAACTTCACTATGCCAACCCCATTGAATGCGCTACTTGCCTACAAAAATATTTTGATTTGAAAAAATTAAAATTGGTACACAAAAGTTTATGTTAGTTGAATTTGTTCAAAAAAGGAGATTTATCATATGTGAATTAATGAATGAAACACATAATCTCCTTGCACTTCAACATGAAGCTTCTCTTATTATGGCAAATTTCAAAAATGTCATGCCATAAGGCAACTTTATTTATTTTTATTGGTTTTTATGGAATATATAATATCATGGTTAACTATTACCATAAGCAACAAAAGATACATTGTGAATGGTTGAAAACTATTTCAAATGCCAACAAATTAAAATTTCACACATTGTTAATTTATGATTTACAATTTTATCGTTCTACATTTAAACTTTGCAATTTTAAAAGTTAAATTTGGTATTGTGAATGTTCATCATTTAGAATCCATGTTTTAAGATCAATCATGAAACATTTAATTTCAAAATTCAAGTTTGCCTTGCATTTATCAACATAAACAAGATTTTTAAAATTTTGGACAATTTCTCAAGCAAGTTAAATTTCACAATGTGAAACTTGAGATGGGACATCATGAAGCTAACACATTCTATTAACAAATGCCATAACTCACATTTCATCCTTCTTATTTGTAACCCTAAATGTAAAAGATTATTTTCAATTAAGTTCAATGCTTAAATGGTTTAAGGCATCATTTGATTCAAGTGTCCAAGTTTATCACTCACCTCCACGTATGCAGCATTTATGGCACGTTGTGCTTCCTCAACAGCTGTGTCAAATCCAAATGTTTTGTCTAAAAGCTCAATATCATTATCAATAGTCTTTGGGATCCCAACCACCACCAACTTCAACTTTCGCTTTGCACACTATTCCAACCAACCCATTTCATAATTTAGAGGTGAATTTTTTTTTACATAAATCATTTGTCAAAAAATGGATAATTAAAGGATTGAATCAAAATAAAATAAAATTCAACTTATACTATTTTTTTCCAAAAGCAACTAGTTTTGATTACTCACGTGATGATATATGGCAAGAGCCCCTGCATGTGACCCATTGCCGCCAATCACAAAAAACATATTGACATTCCATTCCTGTAAATAATATATATTTTAAATTTAAATAAATTTCTGGTATTTGAAAAAATGCAATAAATTGTAATTAGGAAATTGCACATGTTTTAGACACATAAAACAGAAATAAGCAAAAGGAAAGAAAAAATATGTGACTAGACCTCAAGTTTATTGACGACATCTTCCAAAGGTGGACAACCTCGAGAAACACCAAGAAAGCTACCTCCAGACATGTTGATTGTTTGCACAAGTTTTTGAGTCAACTATATATTCCAACCTCACACACCCCCCCCCCCCCTACCCCCAAAAAAAGAAGAAATTTGCAAGATTTGAAGATAAATGTAATTTTATCATAATACACCAAACATTTTTCTTAATCGTAAAACATTTTGGAAAGCTTACCATAATAGGTGGATGATTGTTATCAACAAACCCTCTAAAACCATATTGGATACCCAATATAGATTTCACCCCATATACCTCCAATGATATTACAATCTGCATCATTATTTTGCCACAAATGGATAAGTGCATAGGTACAAAAATACCCAAAAAAAATAAATTTCAATAGTCACAACCTTTTTCACTAATGGCTTATAACTTGTTTATCTTCCATAGAATTCAAAAACAACTTACTTGTCGAATCACATCATTCAAACCTGGGCATAATCCACCACATGTTACAATAGCTGCTTTGACCTATCCCCACATATGTGATTAAAATGGTAAGTTAAATGTGATTTTTTTTGTTTAAAATATGTAAAGTGATTCAAAACATGTTACTAGGAGCTAAAAATGGTTTTAGGAATCCTTGCAAATTTCAAACTATAAAAATGTTTTTTTAAAAAAAAACAATTGAAAGTTATGATAATCATTTCAAATTGTGTTAAATGATTAATATGAGTGTTGAGGAATTGAAGTTAATTTTTTTTTAAAACTTGATCCTGGGTTTCAATTGTAATAAAGGATTTTTGAACTTGAATAATAGTTGCAATAGAAATAATCAAATGTGAAAGGATTAAAGTAAAACATTTATTTCATGAAAAAAATTTGATGGTAAGAAAATTGAAATAGTATTAACTTAATACCCACATTAAAAAAGATCACAGTTAAATTTTTTTGGAATTTGAAATGTTTTAAAATTCAAACTATGTTTTAAAATTTCAAATTTTCAATGGTCCATTATGTAACCATGTATGAATGTGGTGGAATGTACATGACATATAAAACAAAGGTATAACTTATGATATAAGAAACTAAAACATAAAGTAATTAACATATTTTAGTATGATTTCAAATTTTGGTAATTAAAAAAAACAAAACACAAAGCTTGACAAAATATATACATTTAAATTTTATTTTAAAATAAATGTTGACTAATACAAATATATGATATATTGAAACAACTATATTTATTTTAAAGAAAAGTTGAAAATATTTCATTCAAAAAACTCTTTTATAATAAAAAATGAAAAGGATGAAAAAAAGGCTTGTAATCCTTTTATAAAGTAATTTGGTTGGCTCCTATTAACTTGTTTTGATCCAAATGGTGTCCCAATCTGACAATATTAGAACAAACTAAAAGAAAACAAGAATCTTTACCGGTTTTAGTTCACCCTTTAAACCATTTATAATGATTAGTTTCACATCACATTATAACAGTTTCATTAAACACCCCTTGATATTAAAATCTATAACATGATGGTGAAAAACCTCATGATGTGCCTTAAAATGCCAAAGGATTTTCTCGCTATCATTTGGTTAATGATAATGATTGGTTTAGATGAAAGATTTAAATGGTTTTTTATTGTTTGAAGTGAACCTCTTGATATTTATAGGTGGAAACATTGACATTAAACATTAGATTTATTTTTTGTAAAGGTGTAGTTTACAATTGTGGGTTAGAGATGTTCTTACAATGTTCTTAATTCACATCATATTGTACTATTAATTTTATACCGCTAATTTGCTGAAGAGGGGTATTGGAAACAACATCAAGGTAGTTGTGTTGGGTTTGTATTATGTTGGAAGTGGAATTCAACTACTACTAGGTGGAGGTTGAGCTTGGCCCACAATGGTTGCACATTTCTCTCATTTAATTTAAACATGAATTTCAATTTTAAATGAAGATACATCATAATCTATATGATGCCACTTGAAGGTTATTTCATTCTTGAAAGATGATATTGTATTAATTTGATGATTCAAAAAGTCACACAATTTTAAAGAAATGTACCATGTGAGGGCTAAAATAAATCCAAGCTCGAGGACCTGCACGTCGAGCCCTACAACTCACACAAGCAACAAACCTATTGCCTTGTTAGTCCATGTCAACTCATATATGTGTTGAATTTTCTAGGATTTTCACACAAAAGGAAATTTTAATCTTGTGTTCTTGGGATGAATTGGAACCATGTATTACTAGTATTTGATTTTTTGAACATGAAAAGTAAATAAAAGAAAAGACGATTCAATTTGTGGCAAAATGAATTGAATAATTTTGTGTTTGAACACAAAATTCAATTTTGACATATAAGGGCAAGTTCTATTCATTCATACAAATTTAATTCGAACTTAGCAACATCCTAATGTTTATTATCTAACAAAATTTGTGATTTCCAAAATATCTAAAACTATTAGGTTGTTTGTTCACATAATGAATTTACAAAGTTGTATTCACACTTTTATTCACACTATATCATTGAGGTAGTGGGGAGTTATGAAAAATTAAAAATATATAATTAGGTATGGTTTAATCCATTACATTTAGAATAATGGTTTAAAGTTTTCAGTGAACCTTGTTTATTCTTTTTAAAAAGTTTACTTACATATGGGAAAATTGGAAGTTTGGTAACAATATTTTCACAACTTGCAATATGCCATTTGTTTTATATTTCCAAATATTAGATTAACCATACATATTTCCATGTATTCAATTTGATATGCATCCTTATATAAATATCAATGATGAATTTTTTTCACTTGAATGTCAAGTCTCCTTTATGATCTACATTGTGCCATTTGTCAACCGTGGATAGGTTCTAAGATAGTTTACATGGTCATGTGATGTACAATATGTCACTTGTTTTAACAATTGAAGAAGACATTCACAATTTAACCATGAAATAACACATTCAAAACAATCCAACAACAAGATTTGCATTAAATATTTTTGGTAAAAGTGCACATTTACATATTTTCAACTTATGTAGTAGTTTTTTTTATCATGGGTTGAGTAATTTGAGACACGTGATAAAGCTTATGGATATGAATACCCTTTGTTTTAGGTAAGGCATGAACTTTTAAAAATATATAAATTAGTTGTGGATTGGAAAATTGCACTAATACATTAAAAATAAAGACTATCAATGGGGATTTGATTGGGTAAATGAATGGTTAGGTGGCTCAAGAGTGACATTTGAGAAACACATTCTACACTAGCTAAAATTATCATAGCTAAAATTATCACAGTGCGACATTTAGCAAGCTATGTCATCCAATGTGCATTCCCCTATGCTTTTGGTCCAAAAGATTGATAAATGAACTTATAAATATCACTAGAAATATGGGATTGGTAAAAAAAAACCATGTGAAAGCTTGGAATTTTGAATGTGAATTGAACTTTCAATGACTAAAATCAAACAATTTCTCGGAAATTAAATTTGAAATCAATTTTTTTTCATTGGAAGAGTTTCAATGCATTTTATTTTACACACCTCATTTAACATGAAATTAATGTTTTAAAAAAATTTACACTACTATGTCAAACTTTTCATGTCCACATGTAAATTTGGTATACATGACAAAAAAATGTCATTATTTCAAAAGTTCACTATTACAACTCCTCCACAATTTTAAAATATGATTATCACTAAATTCTCTTGCAGCATGGATAGTTAAGAAAGTGAAAATGTTAGTGTTGAATATGGCTTTATGTCTTAAGTTCATCTATAATCCAAATAAATTGTAATTGTGATTATCCAAAGAATCCACATAATTATGTTTTCATTCAATTACCCAACTTTCCAAATTTTTAAAGTTTCAATCATGTTATATTAAACATACATTTGTGACGTACCCAATCAAATGCATTATTTTTCCATCTCTAAAGTGTGTAGATTTTATAGTTTTATTTTCCAGTGAAACTTTACTTTTGTTGAAAAAATCAATTTCATTTTGTACTCTTGATTTTAAATGGGCCATAATAATGTACACACACCCTATATTTGTCAAATTGTATGACATAATTTTACATGAATATGCATGAGACTTTACCATATAGGCTTGAATTTCCATTCTCCATTGTCATCATATTGAACTCCCACAGAAGTTTCACTTCCAAAATGCACAACCTACACATGAACCATCATGTGTATTATAATTAATTTATGCTTTGGATTTAACCTATTAAAAATCATGTCCAAAAGACAATTTACCCCTCCTTGTAGTCACAAAGATTATAGAATAACATTATGAAAAATTAGATAACTTATTAATTGATTCAATATTTAATCAAACATAAATGTACAAATCTTGATTAAGTATGCAAAGTTTGGCATTTAGGTATAAAATAATAATAAAAAGGGAGATGGTAATGAAGTTGCATTATAAGTAGCTCAAGAATGGTTCATAAAATTTGCCTTTTAAACAAATATTTGAAATTATTTATGGGTAAACAAAGGTGGATTTGTTAAACAATAAACACAATTTAAAAACAAGCACCTTGGGCTTTTAATCACATTGATATGATTTATTGCTATTCATTTTACATATCTAGTCCTTGGGGATTACATGTCTGCTCCATGCATGCTCTTGTATTGATATTGCATTTATCACTTAAGCAACTTTATTGGCTCAAATTTAAACGATTTTGCCACAAACTTGGGTGTAATTGTAATTCCAAATAACCAATTTCAATTCATCTGGTCATATAATGAGAAAAAATGCAAGGCAAATTCTTTTCACAAATATGATAATTAATTTAGGGTTCATCAAAATTCAAGGTTGAGAAATAAACTTAAACTTAATATGTGATTTGGTGTTTTGGTAGGGAGTAATAGCAAATTACCTTTATAAGCACACAATCATTATCATGAACATACATCTGATGCATGTTGCTAGCATGGCCATTCACATCACCACTTGTAGGTTTGATATTCCTTCCATTTCAACCATGCCATTATGGTTTTTCATTGATATAGACTTGAAGTTTTAAATACTTTGAAAAAATATCTATGCATTTATTAAGTAGCTTTAAGCTCAATAATTGCCCACAAGTCAAGGTACAACAAATTTTAATGTACAAAATGACCAAAAGGATGTTAAAAAATATTTGAATTAACATGAATTAATATCATAATGTATTGTGTTATGTATGCAATGTGCATACCATCAATGTGAAGCAAGTTTGATTTGAGATTCCTTGTCATGTATAGTAAAGGAAAAAAAGAGAAGAAATAGACCGGCTTTTGGTTTTATAAGGCGATTCAATTGGCTCCACCTCAACTTGATCACATAGGTGTGGTAGGTCAAATTGATCATGAAATTGAGGATAATAAGGGAAGTGTCGAGGTGGCCCACATCCAAAAAATTTGGACCCATGATAATATTTTTTCAAAAAAGGAAAACATTCCATGTTCCTCCTTTTATTTCATGTGATAATCCTTTCAAAATGCATATGTACACATATTTCTTCGTAACAATTTGACCTTTTGAGTACCAAAAAAAACAATGTCTACATTGTGAAACAAATCATTTGTATGAAGCATAAAGTTTTGGAACCAATGAAAGGTAACTACAAGACTTTTTCTAACACCACCAAATGACAATTTGTACATGTTTAATGTCAATCATTTGGATTCAATTTATGAATTTTGAAATCACATCAATAACAATATTCCAACCTATTTTTTAAAAAGTCAATGTTCCAATAGATGCCTTATTTGCACTATGAATGGACATTGGATAGGGTCCCTAAAGTTTGAAGGTAGTGAACAAGAACATAGAGGTTGAAAGAAAAGTGAAAACAATTTGATACAAAATATTCCTTCTCTTATATATTCACAACACAATTCAAACTAACATTGTATTCACAAGATTATTGTTTTGTTGTTCCTTAAACATCTATTCAAATAATCCAAAAGTTTAAATAATTACAACAATCTCATCATTCGTGTGCAAATTGGGTAGTTTATATATTGTTGTGTAATGATTTACCTATATTTAACCCTCTAGGAGTAGAAGTTTAGATAAAACATACCCAAACCGATATGTGACCTATTTTGGATTCTCAATTTATTCTTCACTAATATATACCATTTTTTTAAAAAACTTGGATGCTATCCAGTTAATCGTAGGGTATAATGATATTAAATGCCCAAATCCCATGTTGAGTATAGAAAACATCCAAGGATTAATCCAAATAAATACATTTTTGCTCAAACTTTATTTAAATAGATGTGATCCATGTGTTTTATTTACCCATAGGATAAAATATGTGGATGTAGGTAATAGGTACTTGTCCAACCCATATGATTCAACATTTTTTTCATTATTTGCATATTAGATTTAATTGAAATGATTTTTTTAGGGGTAATGATATACAATTATCTAGTGAGTAAATTTTATCTATGAAGGAAGTTGGTAGTTTGTTTTGTTTTGTAGTTATGAGATCCATTAAACTGAGATGCTTCAAATTGTGTTCTTGGTGTCTTTGGAAAGCTCTCAAGAAGGAGGGGTGCATGGGCTTAGTTCCATGACATTTGGACTTATGGTGCAAAAGTTTTTGAATATTGAATGATTTATTCACTGAAAATTAAATTAAATCATAGCTGAAATTTTCAAAGGAATTGGAATGTGCCTTTGGTGTTGTTGAAAACATCTTGATGAGCAAGATTTAATGGAATTTATTTGGTAAGATTTGTGTTCATAATGTGGGGGATATTGATTTTTAAGTGATTTCTACTACTGAAAATTCAAATAAATTCCAAAAAACCAAGTTTTGGAAGGAAAAATCAGTTGAGAACGTGGTAACACTTGAAGGCTTGCCATTCAATAGCCATGGGTACATGAAAAATCATATATTGGCACAATGCAATATACACATCCAATTTTATCTCATCCATGCCACCTTCACCCCAAATTTTTTTTCATAAGTTGATGTGCAATGAAAGACATTAACAATCTCCATGGTTGGAGTGCTTACAAGTGTTGCCAATGCAAAGTGTTATTAATACAATTCATTTCTTTTGGGTTTATTTTGGTTATAAATGTTTAAACCTAGATTTTTATCTAAAATAGTTATGGTTCAATTTAAATTAAGAATGATCTAGGGTTAATAAACCTTATCATGGGAGATTGGGAGACCTTGAATTTTATTTAATTAAGGTAATTGAACCATTGTTAAAAAAATTAGGTAATTTTGAATTCATAAATAAGTTGATCCTCAAATGAAATGTAGTGCTTCAAGAAGTAAGTACATTTACCCAAAAGTTTAATTGAACCTTTGCACATAAATTGTCTTTTTATGAAATGTCAATTGACATAATTATCAATGTTTTTATTTTAACTTTTTCCATGTTTAAGGCTCACTGCTTTAGGTTGTTGGGCTAGTTTTTTTATATTTTATATTATCCTTTTCTCTTTCAAATTAGCATCTTTGATTTGTTAAAGATTTTTTTAAAAAACACAATCTTAATTTTAGGACTTTTTTTTAAGATTATGGAGTCTCAAAAAGGTCATGTAGCTTCTAAGGAAACCTATTTGATTAGAAACCCATTTTATTATATAAATATTTTCAATGAAAATTTAAGTTTTAAATTTGGGCACAACTATTGAAAGTATGTTCTAAGTTCATGGAACTATTTGGATTATTCAAGTATTTCAATCTTCAAATGTTCATAAGTAGTTTTCAAGAAAAACTCCAATTAATTCAAGCATGTACACACAACATGTTACATTTGAAACCTTTTAAATGACACAAACAACATTGAATGTGGACAAGGTCTCAACCCTCAAGTCTTATTTTATGAAAATTTTGATAAACTTGCTAGAAATCCCAAGTCACTAATTGAGAATCCATGTTGGGAGTTTTGGGAATGGTTCCTTTTGACTTTCACAATTTTTTCTTTTTGGTTTTTATGAAGGTTCACTTTCCTTGGCCCAAATTATGTCTTGTACTTGTTTTTGACCAAGTCATTTTCCTTTCACAAGTTTTGAGCCCAATTTTGGGTTATGACAACTTTTGCTAATGTTTGAAGGTCTAACATATATTTTCATAAATGTCAAGCTTGAAAACATAAATTCCTATCATTTTGTTCATAATTACTAATTCATCACATGACATCAAAATGCACCAATAAACATAGTTAGTGATGTGCCAATTCCAAATGATGACATGAATTTTAAAATCATGATAGGGTTGAATGTCCTAACCCTATCCAATTGAACTGACCAAATTAAAAACTTGGTGAACAATTTTACCACATTTGAACTAATGTTATGCAATTCCTCCTTTTTAAAAGAACCTCAAGCCTTGATTTTAACATTTTATATATTTTTGGAGATTTTCGAATCTGGGTTTGCACTTGGTTTTTCCAAATCTTAAACCTTTCAATTTCAATTTGACACATTTTTTCAGATTTATGAACATATGGGCCCACATAAAAACCTTCCAATTCCATGTACACATTACAAACTTCCCAATGCTAGAGAGTGTATAGGCGGGGTAAGACACCACCATGAAATGTTTCACAAGTTCAAGCCCTTATGAAAGGGAAAGGGGCAAGAACCTATGAAACATAAAAAGGTCTTTTACAAACGTTTCACAAGTTCAAGCCCTTATGAAAGGGAAAGGGGTGAGAACCTATGAAACATAAAAAGGTCCTTTACCTTGCATAAATCATTTTGAAAAAGACTATGGATGCTTTCACCCACTCCACCAATATGGAAAATGGGTTACACTCGGCAACCCCATGCTCGTGTAGGTTCATTGGATTAAGCAAACTCCAAATGGAAAGGGGTTTTTTACAAAATGTTTTATATACAAAAATTTAAAACAAATTAAAACCAAGAACTTTATAGGCATGGAGTTCAACAATTTAAAACTAATTAAAATTAATATTTGTGTAGAATTGCCAATTCTCTTGTCAACTTTTCCAAAAAAAATCAACTTACATATCTAATTAATGAACCTGACCATGCGTTCAAGAATGATTTTTCATAGTTCCAATTTTAGTTCCAAATCTACCAAAAGGCTAGTGCCATGGTCTAATTCTTGTGTCAATTCCAACAAAAGGTGATAGTTCAATTTTGATGGCCGACTAAACCCCTAAATTCAACATTGCAAATTGAATCCCCTCACAACATTGGTTTGAACATGGACATCAACTATAATTGATAACCTTGCAAAACACCCATTTCACATGAATATAATAATAACAATATGATTGACAAGAAATCACTTATGCATCAACATATTTATGAACAATATATGTATAATGGTAATTCAATTGCATGGATGCAATAATATTTAGATGATGAAAACATTTTTGTGCTTATTATTTGGATTGACAAATTTTATATGAAATTTTTAGCAACTCCCCTTTGCTTAGGTGCAAAGGAGAATATGTCCATCTATATTTTCATCCTTATAGTCCAACTTGTTTTCCCATTTACTTCCTTGATATTTATGATGCATGTGTTTTAAACCTCAAATGTTTTAATCTTAAGCAACCAAAGACATTGAAGATGAAAAACATATAGGTGGCATATAGAGCTGCCATTTACATGTACATGCTCATCAAAAGTTGGGGGTTTTGTTCATCATGATCACCTAAAGTTTAAAATTACATTGATACACAATGTGAAAACATAATAACCTCTTCAATTTTTATGATGTAGAGTTTCATTTGTGCATGTTTTCATTTCTTACTATTTGGATTTCCATGAAAGGTATGTGAGAATCATGTGGGAGGATTAATGTCTTATTTTTATCATGGGATATGTTTTTAGATTGCAACTAAATGCACCTTGGTGAGTTTGCCCATATACACATCAAGTTCATTCCAAATAAAATACATAGGAGAAAATCCATTTGCATATAATTCTCATTCATTGTGGCATTATGAAGAAGCAACTAGTGTTGGCTAGGTATTAGCCAATTATAAGGTTTTCCAAAACTTAAATTATTACTATTATTTTATACTTCATTTTTTTTGGTATTTGTGTTTAAAATTTGGTAACCCACATGGATGATCATCAAGAAATCCATATAGGTTATTATTAGATTTTTGAAAATTCAATACCATGTAGGTATCCAAAAAAACAATAACCTACTTGATAATCGATTAAAACTCAATAACCAACCAACACCAAAGGCAACCTTCTTTTAGACAATTTGATGATCTCATCATACATTATGCCATTTTTTATTACCTTTATAAGAGTTGAAAATCTATACATAAAGAACAATTTGTATGGGAAATAAACATATTCAAAATTGGAGAGTAAAAATGACTTATGTAAAATGAGAAAAAGGTTTTGTAAATAGCACAAGAAGAATGACTTCATGCAATCAACATGCATGCCATTCAATCTCAACATGTCGTCCACTTTTCCCAATATGTGTGCCTCCAAGTCATAAACATCACAATGACAAAATGCTTGGTTTTTCATGTTCACCTGGCACAATAGGATGTCTTGCGCTTCGATTATGCCAACTTTTTTTTGCCTTCCTTGCCTTCATCATAATGTTGAAAGTTCCGAACTATCAATCAGTGACAGCTTTTTGGTATGATTTCTTAATTCTTCATATGTATTGTAATCAAGAGAAAATTCATACGTCAATGATATCCATTGCATTTGAACAATTGTGTTTTTTTTACCAAAATGAATTGTGTTTTCCATAAAGTAGTTGTTGGAATTTGTCAAAACCTAAATGAAACAATTGTTTATTGTTTTTATGCATGTATAAATGATCAACATATGGATTTTTTTTAACCTCATTTGTTTTCATGTCAATTACAAGGAATTGTTGTACAATAAAACACACAAAATATGTAGTTTAAAGTAAAGATATGACATCAAACTACCTTAACAAAAAATTATTCAAGGTTGATTTTTAATTTACAAAATGTCATGTGGAAAGAACAATTCAAGTTAAATCTAAAGGTCACAACCAATATGTACATGAGTTTTGCTATTTAAAACACTTGAACATGGGGTTAATTTATTGGTAAAAATGAAATAGTTGTTTGATTTAAATAGTGCAATGATTATAATCTAGGTTGGTGAAATAAACACCAAGGTTGTTGATTATATTTAAAGGTGTGATATGATTAATTTTTTTTTTTAAATTCAATTTCTAATTGAATTATATTCTTCGTGGAACAATAATAATCTTGGTATGCAGTTATTTGGTGATAGCCATGGTATTTCAATGTCTTTGGAGTTTGTTAGTTGCATTGGTGGACGTTTATGCGATGATTGCACGTTGTTCTATTCAATGTTTATATTTCACCAAGGTGTTGGCCCTTGGTGATTGGGTAATCATTTTTTTCGCTTTTTCAATTAGTGGAAATATTCTTGCACACCTCCATGAATTATATGTTTTCTTAGCCAATTCAATATATAAAGGTGAACCACAACCAAACTTGGGAATAAGGTGAAGAAATAGATTAAATGTAAATCCAAGATTTGATTTTTAGGGTTTCAAAAATTACATGTTTTTTGAAATGGGAGTGAAGGCATGTGGGAGTCCAAGGGAAGCACTCCCAATTAACTCCATGTTCATGAAAGCCCAATTATGGAATTACAACTCCTTAGAGTCCTAAAGCTTCAAAATGATGTTTGCAAGTTCCAGTCTTGTTTAGATGGAATGATTTTTATTTTTTTGGAAATATCTCAAAAAGGGCTATAATAAGATGGTCTTGAATGCCCAAAACATAATCATTTTTTGACTTGTTAAAAGGTTTTAACAAAAACTTGTCTTCTAATAAATGTCAAGAAATGTCCCATTCATTATTAAAGAAATTTGGAAAGAAAAACATGAAGTGCTTAAAATGGGAGACTAACAAAAAAGTTTAAAATATCTTAATGAAACTAAATTGTTTCATTTGAATAAGTTTCTTGAGAATCATATCCATTTAAAGTTTCAAGAAAACATGTCTATCAAAATCAATAATGTTGCAAAACAAATCGAGAATTTGCCATTTCAATGTAGGGTCCTTGGGGAGCTACAAAAATATTATAAGGAGGATGGTGTATCTCCCAACTTAAGTAATGATGAATCCTTGTAAATTTGAGTTGATTTTGAAGTTTTGTTTTAGTGCCATTTCTTATGTTTTGTGTGATTAAGTTTGAAAGTTATATGTGAAGTGCATCCATTCAACCTAGATGTTTTGAAACTCTTGTATCCTTGTCCCAATCATCGAGAACTTGGAGGCATGCCCCTAGTTTTGAACACCATTGCTACATAATTGAAACAATAATATGTTCCCATGAATATGAACATGAACATGCATGAGAGAAGGTGAAACAAGAACATGAACAAATAATTAAACATTGTTAACATCATATGTTAACAATTTAGCATGAAGAATTAACTTTGTTCACGATTAATTTCAAAACTTGTGTTTGTGGATGACAAAACACCTAATGACTTCATGGTAATGTAAGCATGTTCTTGTTACACTTTTGTGCACCTTCGTGAAAAAAAAAGTATCTCCAAAAGTTGAATAAGTGTCAACATAGTGTGGAGATCTATTAATGGATGTTTTATAGTTATATATATTTCAAAATATGTTTAACCTTGAAAACAATTGTGATATCCTTAATAAATAATTCTTTAATTATAATTTTAAAATGGTTCAAATCATGTTGTTGTAACATGTATTGCTAAATTATATATGTATAACATTCAAAGTATTATATGGTGTGAATGCTTGAAAGTTTTTCCCTTTATAGACATGGAACTTCAATTTGGTGGTTGTGATCAGGTCACTTCATTTATGACACTTTCAGCGGCTTGTGCATCTGCAGGCATCACAACTCTTTTAGATAATAATTTAAATCAATGTGCAACCAAACATTGTGGCAAATATGAGAGTGCTATTGCCATGGCATTGTTATGTTGGATGGTTGTTTCATTATCTTTCTATCATTCATTTTGGTTCATGACAATGAGGTTTATTCATCTTACCAAATCTATAAGTTTTAAGTTGTGGATAAAATGGTCAAAATGATATAGGTCTTTTTCTTTTGATTTTAATTTTTACAATCAATGTTTCCAAGTACACATATATAAACCTATAGTCTTATTGTGTGTGTGTGCCTATATACATATAGGGTTTTAATTGTGTATGTGCCTAATGATGTAACACACTAACAATGGTCAGTAATGTGTCTTTTAACCCTTTACAAATATTTGATTTGTCATTCAATGCATGTAATGTTCTTATGTCATATTAGGACCCATGTACATGCATACACTTATTAGGATTTCTTTAAAAAAATATTAGAAAAAAACCCCATATATGGTAGTCCACTTTCATCTACCCCAAGCACTCATCACAAAATATCTTGTGGAGACAATTTAATTACTATTTAAACTTACCATAACCAAACATGTTGGTGAAAATAAATTTTTAATAGTTAAGATAATACAAAATTAATTTAACAAAACTATCATGTTTATAGAATTTTAGTTTGATTGAATTTACTTTTTAAAGTTTACTTAAGGATCTAAATTGAACAATCCCTTTTATGATATTTCCTTTTAGAAAATTTTGACAATATGACAATATATTAAGTGAACTCATTTATTTCATTACGCAATCTCATACTTTAGCAATTTGGGATGAAAGAGATGACATGCACCATTTAAACTTTGTAAGATGAATCAAGATGTGATTTATCCTTTGCAAGGTTATATACATTTTAAAACATTGCAAATATTGGCATGCAATGGTGAATAGTGGTTTGTGAGTGTTGTTTGTGCCATATGACAAGAATGTCAAATGGTCATGGAATATAATTTAAGTGAATTTAAAGCCATGAACATTAATGAAAATTCAAATTTGAAAGTGAATATGGAAAAGTGACATGATATATGATATTATTCATTGAATGTAATTTTTTCATGCTAACTAAACTTCATGTGATTTCAATAGTTTTATTTCTTGTACCAAATAAATTGTGTCATTTAAAAATCACATCACATCATATATATATATGGTTTAAGAATCGAAAGACTTTGTTGTCCACTTGAATCCAAATACCCGTGTTAAACCAATTGTGAATACATCTTCAAAACAATTCACAAATTTGAAGTTGTTTATTTTTGACAACATGAATGGTTATGTCATGGCCACATTATGTGAATGTAAGGTAAATATTACACATAACATGTTAGTTTTTATGTAAGACCTTCTAAAATGCACACTGAATTTTCTTTGCGTCACAACATGACAAGGACACCCATGTATATTTGTGTTTGAAGATGTGTAGCCCTTTGCATGCATCTAGTCCAAATCTTCTTCTTCTTTCATCATAATAATATTCCATCCCAACACCTAACAACAATTTTTGAATCATAAAACCTTTAAAATGTTCATCTACTGTGGGTATGCTATCTCGAATATATGTTCAAACAATGTGTGACCATCTGAGCTCATCAAGGTGTCATCTTTCATTGTAAAAAATATTGTACAAATATTTATAAACTTTCATAACACATCATTTTAAAAATGTCATCCATATACAACCACACAACAAAATAAACTTTCTAAACCTTGTAATTGCAATCAAACTTCAATTAGATTTTTCATTTCATTTTATTCCAAATCATTGCAAGTGAGATTGACCATTTTTGGAACATTTTTTAGGGCACAATGTGCATGCCATGTTGTCTATGTCCAAATGCCAATACCACATTTACCAACATCAAGTTGTTTTGAAGGGTATGATTATTGTGGTTTTTTTAACACCTTTCACAAAACTTTGGCACTAAAATCCAACATTGTATGACAATTGTTGAGGGAAGGTAATAAAAAATGATTTTTTTTTCAAATACATGTACTTTATTCTTAGTAATGCTATAGATAGACCCCAAACATTGCATTTTCCTTTTTTTTCTCTTTCCAATTTTGGCAACATGTACCCCTTTACATCACTCTATACATTTCATTTACAAGAAAGTGTGGACATAAATGTTAATATTTAATGATAAAATACAATTTCTTGACATTCCCTTGTAAAGAGGGAAATAAAAGGTGCTTAAGCTACTAAAGGAAGTTTTTTTTTGAATATTTGATGGAACAAGTGAGATAAATGGGATTTTTTTTTAATATGTTACGAAAGTAATAGAATATTTAAAATATAAATTAAATCAATAAATATTTAAAATATATTCTCATCGTCCAATTTTAAACACCTTAGTGGTTTTCAATAAGGTGCACCTTATATGTTTTTGCATGTCATTTGAAAAAAATGGAAGTAACTTCCACTATTTAAAACTAGTTGAAATTAATGTTATTTATATGGGATGTTTGAAAATTCGTAATTTTGCATTCAAAGTTCATACCCACACAAGTAACGAGAAATTCTTCAACTACTTGTGGTGGATGTACGTAATATTGAAAAATCCAACTCAAATATCATGGGAAGTATATTTATGGAAAAAAATTGAGTAGGGAAACTTTTGATTTGAAACCAATAATTGAAATAAAATTAAAATAAGTTGAAAGAACTTAGTCAACAAGAAATAAGATGCCACATGATAAGTACATGTTGTACCTAACATCAAATTGAAGGTGAAAAACAAATTAAGTTTTAGTAAAGTTTTAAAATTTTCCTTTGACACTAATCATTTAATTTTGATCTTACTCAAAATAAAGATGCCAATTAAGTAATGGAAGCTACCACAATCCCTTGATAAAAAATTAATTCACCATTCTTCTTTCAAAAAACAGTTCATGCACCTTCTACTTTGATGGCTTCTTCAATTTCATTGCAATTTATTATCCAAATGATAAAGATTGAAGAAGGAAGGTTTTAATTGACATTTTGTTTGAAGCAGAACCTCACATGTATAGGAGTGACATGTGATGTGTATATGCAATGAGGACAAGTGCATGCTTACTTCTACAAACTCACACAAGGAAATTCCCTTAATTTGTGGTTATATTTCACAATCCATTTAAAATGACTCTTGGTAGTCCTTTTTGCACACATATATTTGACTAAATTTCCTAATCATTCACTTTATGCCATCAAGAACATAAGTAGGTGTAACATTCATCCACTGGGTTTGATTTTTTTGCAACACATGGTAAAAACTTCAATGTCAATTATAAAAACAAATTGTCAAACTTATTGGCAAGGTTGCATTGAAATACATTTGACACGTAATATTGAAACAAAATGGAACAAACAAATTCACATGATATTTCTAATTTCATTATTTATATCCACTATATAAGTGTTTTCATTTGGGGTGTGATGAAGAACAATGCCACAAGGATAGATGGAGACAACAATGTGTGACACAAAAAATCAATCACAACAAATTGATCTTACCATTCTTAATTTATGAATGAATCACACAACATATATATATGATTTGTCATGTTTAGGCCCCCATTTCCACCATTTTTAATTGTCCTTTTGTAAGGCTACCAAATTAAATACTTACTAGGTGTACATCCTAAAACAAATCAAATAAGGATTGGTATTCCAACATTTTACGGTATTTTTCCTTATGAAAGTATTATGTAAAAATTGTGATTTTATGCAACATAATAAATGGAAACCAAATAACACATATGTGCATGTACCATTATCAAGGTCCTTTTGACAACTTAAGATAATAAATTACAACAATTCTTGATAAACCTTTGAGCCTACAAATTTTCAATATTTATTTTAGTGATTGGATCAATGCCACCTAGGTCTCTATCAATAAAATTTGATTCAATTCTTAAATTTGTAACTAGTAAAAGTATCAAACCTAGCAAAATGTTAATAATCATGTAGTATATGACCCCCCTTAACACCCCTTGTTGTCACATTTGTTTTTTCATTTTTTTGTTCATGTTTACAACTTGGCCTTACAGAAGAATCTACTTTAAAAATATTGTCAATACATATAATTTATGGTTTTAAACATTCAAAAGAATTACTATTATTGTTTAAGGCCTATAGGTAATTAGAAATTAATTCAAAAATATGAAAACAACAATAAAGACTTTGTTAAAATAAATGAAATTGAAACATTAGAAATATAAATAATCAATTTTATTTTATTTTTGTTATCAAGTTAAAAAGTATATATGGACAAGAATAAGATCTAAAAATTTGATATAATATGTGAGTAATAAAATTTTGAATTAAAAAAAAACCATTGGAATATGGTTTAATTAGTATTCCATAATTGATTAATAGTTCCAAATACGAAATATTGTTAACAAGATAAATTTGAATATCTTGTTGCTAACAAATTCTGAAGGGATTTTATATTTATATACCTTGTTTCATCCTTATTTTTCCACCAATCATGTTCTAAATTGAACATTGACATTTGAACCAATTGAACCAATAAGTACATCTTATCGAAAGACTTTTATTGTGTTATACAAATGCCTTCAAGTTTAATAGAGTTGAGAAGGAGTACAAGAAAAAGAGATTAAATCTTAACATTAAATTTTGAGAAGATACAAGAGGTTGATCACTTTAATTATTCTCAAAAAGTTTTGATAATGGAACTATTATAAGAAACAACATCATTTTTTTTGCAAGTTAATAATTCATGTTCATATAATGATCGTTGATACAATAGTTTGGTAAAATTGATTTAGCCCATTTTTAAAAACCATGTGTGAGATAGAATTTTCATGGAATTTCCAATCCATATACATAATCTATTGATCACATCAAACCATGAAGACTTAACAAAAAATTAACAAAGTTTACTTCATCGAGGTGTTTTCAAAGGAACTAATGTTGTTGAAAATTGAGACAATGTAATGTTTCTTACAAACTAATGCAAATTCATTTATTAAAGTATATACTTATAAAATAATCTATAACTTGGCACTTGGAAATAAAACTTGAGACATTGGAACATGATAAGAAACACTACCATGGTTAAGGGGAAGAACTTGAAAAATGACTAACCTTTAGTCTTTAATCCAAATTGCAATTGAATGCAATGTAAGGATAAATTATAAAATCCACTAATGAAAAAATTAAGAGGAAAATCATTTTTTGTACATGAATGAATAAGAAGGTACAGAGGAGCACAACCAAAAGGAAGAGGAAGGGATTGAACTTTGGGCAAGAAAAATGAAAGAGGCTAACATAAGAAGCTAACAATGCATCACGAAGTAATATGAATTACCAAATATTGACATGTTGACATGGTAGATTTGGTATTAATAATCATGTTTCATAAATGTGTATAAAAACATGTTACAATCTTTTAAAAGCATTTTTGCAAAACTTGTATTCATTTAATAAATTTCAAATTTCTTCAAATGTTGTGCATTTTATTCTATGATCCAAGGAATTGAACATCATTGTGAAAAACCATATATCACAAATTTTTATATATTGTAAATCATAACCTAATTTACCATTTAAAAATAACTTGTGGTTGTACTTATAATGGCTCCTTATATCATAAATACATCCAATATATTCATATGTATTTTCTCTTTATTGACATGGTGATAATGATTGGTTTCTCAAAAGACCAAATGATTTTCATCATAAATGGTATTGAAATCAATCGTAAATTTGTGTTTGTTAAGTTCTTTTAAAAAATCAATGTACCATATCAACCATTATCATTATTATTATTTATAAAATTGACGGTGACATGCTAAAACTCCATTTTTAAAAACCTTAATAATATTAATGAAAAGCCATCATAAACTAAGTTGTGGCCATTTTTTTTCCAAGAATGTTAAAAATGAATGTTTTTAGGGTTGTTAATCGTTGATTTATTCTTTTTGTAATTCTTTGTCATGTTTTAATGGGCAACCAACAATTTAGTAGGATTATATATATATATTCTTTAAAAGCCAACTTGGCTAATTCATCTTATGGATGATTGCCATTCATAGTATACCAAAAATTGACAAAAAACATTGGTTGTAACATTTACTATACAATAGGTGATTTTTGACAAACTCATAGGTGATTATCTTGAATGGCCTAACCTTACATGTTAATATAGAATACCTTATTCTTACATGTTTAATAGTTATGAAGATGAAACTAAACATGTCATTAAACAATATTGTAATTTTCACTATCTAAGTATAAACAAGAATTTGTAAAGACAACCCTTCATTAATGTAGTTCATAAAATCACACTCATTGAACTACTACATAGTATTATGATGAACACTTGATATAATCTAAAACATGTATTCTTGAATTATATTATGCAAATTGATTTTTTAGAATAAAAATTTAATTAATAAATTATATATATATATACACACACATTAAACTTCCTTTTCACATTTCTTGAGGGGCAAAAGTTCAACTTTCAAAAAAAACTTTCAAAAGAGCTATCATAATATCTTGCCCACTTTCACATTAATTATGTTATTGTACAAATTAAATTGACATTTTCAAAAAAGATTAAAAGTAAAATATTATGTGAAAAAAAATAAAATCTTTTGGAGTATTTTAAAATATTTTATTCTCAACATGGAATCTTCAAATTTAATTCCAATAATGTGATATTATAGCTGGTACAATCAAGTTTTTACATAATCTATTACATCAAGTACCCAACTTGAAAATTTCACACTAAAATGTTTTCATATTTACCTTTTCACTAGTGTGAACCCTGTGCATAATGCACAAGTGTGTTATTTCAACAATGTTTGGTTGATGTTTTTGGTTTTTTAAAAAAACTTTTCTTTTCAAACAATTGTCCGTGGCCCGGGCGCTGGGCCCGGGTGCCATTCTCGAGAGACGAGCTCATTGCCTCCGGGGCCTTGTCTGGTCCGGTCTAAGGTAGGGTGGTAGGTACCTAGGATGATCCCGTGGCTTCAGCATGCTCTGTGACCTAGGCTAGTAAGTACATACTACCTACCCTACAAATAACGGCGCGATGAAATCACTGTTTGTTCGGAGTCACTGTCACAAACAGACTGATTGACTGACAGACTTGCTGAATTAATATATTAGATATCATTAGGTTGAATGCATTTTTTCCCTAAGTTATTAGGTATTTAATATGTTACATAGGTTATGTAAACTATGCCTAGCTTATACCTAGGGCTATATGCATGTTATGTAGGGCTATATTTAGGCTATAAATAAGTTATGTAGGGTTATATTTAAGCTTTATAAGTTATGTATGGCTATACCTAGGTTATATAAGCTATACATAAGGTTATACATGGGTTATACCTAGGTTAGACTTGGGTTATATAAGTGACATAGGGTTATACATGGGGCTATATATGAAAGTTATATGTATAGCTATGTAGTGTTATACATAGACTATGACATAACGTTATAAATAGGGTGTGTAGGTTATATTTAGGCTATGTCATTATCTAGGCTATATGTTTGTTATGCCTAATATAACCAAGTTATATATGATTATTTAGGTAATATGCCTATATAGGCTTTATTGATATAATATAATGCATAGGTTATTTAGGCAATGTAAGCTATATATATCAAAATAACTGTTAGTCATGTAGTCATAATCATATAATTTAGTCATTTAGATGATTATAGTCAAATGAATGACCTAGTGATTAGTGTTCTTATAGGATTACATGATTAAATTTGGACCTTAGTCACCAAATGTTAGGTAATCATTAAAAAACAATTTTTTTGGTAGTGTATGTCCATGTGTTCATCCATAATGCTTCAAGAGTTTTGGGTTTGTTGAACCGACTATTGAACCAGAAGAAAAGGCAATTGACATGAATTGTGAAATGGTTCAAAGGATGACTATTGCCCAAAGAAGAATTGTGCAATTGATAGGCCTTGTCATTGGTAATTATCTTGTTGACTGTACTATTTGTTTGCAATACTTTATAATCTTCCTTTACACCTTTTTATTTCTTGTTGAGTTATGGGAATGTAATGTTTTGACTTGCATGTAAATAGGTCACGTAAGGAAGTTGTCATCGTACAAGATTGACCTTTTTTAGTACCTTATATGTGCTTGAATATGGTAGTCATGTTTGTGCTTCTAGTTTTTATTGTATACCCAATGTATACACTTTTCTAACATGTAAAGTAATGATTATTGTAGGGTTGTATTAACTTTAACTTCTAGTATTTCCTTTCATGTTTCTACATACTTGTAGTACATATAAATTTCATGTTATATGTAGTGCATATCTTGATAGTAAATATGCAGTACTTAATTAATATAGTTCCAAATATTTGAAATATAAAATAAACATTATGTTATATGAAAAGTTTAATATATACGTTTTATAGTACATATTATATAATATGTGTATTGTAAATTGTTTTAATACTCCATTGTATACTTAATGTTCTATAGAACATACTTAGGACACCAAGTAATGTCCAAGGTGAATGCATCTTTTTTATTGTTGGCACCACATCATAGTATGCAAGTTTAATTGATGTATGAATTTTGTCATGTAGCATAATCATAGAACATGTTCCATGAGCCATCATTTGCTTATACAAATTTTAGTGATGGTCATGAATCAAGCCAAACATTCACTCTATCAACTCAAGTTCTAGAAACTCCACTAAATGGTGAAAGCACACTATGATGTAGACAATTTTAAGGAAAATTGGGACTACATATAGTGTAGAAAGTAGTAACATGTAAGATTTCATTCACTTTGAATTTTTAAAAAAGATCACGTGTAGTTAATTTGAGATTAAACCCATCAATATGCAATTGATTGGTAGTTGTATCAATATGTAAAAATACACCAATAATTTTATAAACATTGATTTAGAACCCCTATTTTACAATAGATTACCATTTTTTATTAATTTTGAAAATTCATTTTTTTAATGTAAAATGATAAACAAGACTTAGCCCATCTACATCTTCAATGGAACAACAATTTGCAACTTAAAAATATCACAATTTTCATCATTATTATAACATAATGTATTACCAATTGTTTTAAAAACACTTGATATGAACTTACCAACTTGAAAAGAAATTGAAATTTCTAGTGAAGTAGATTCTTCTTCATGGTTGTCTTTTTACATGTGCAAAATTTCATGGATAGGAATAGTTTGCCATCCCCTCTTTTTTCTCTTCCACCACCCTGAAGGAAGTTCAAAACTGATGTGTATAAGGAGTTGTATAGTTTGGTGTGTATAGGGGAGGGAACGTACAATGGAAACATGCCACAATTATATGGAATGGTCACCTTACTTTTAGCCTCAACTCTAGTTGCATTTGGGGGGGTGGCTAGTTGGCACATAGGTTAGTAATAGTGATATTTATTTTTTGGGGGCAAGTTTACTCACTATAGTGACAACAACACAAATTTTTAAAAAATGAAAATCCCAGTGCAAATTCTATACTAGCTTTTTGGTGGGGAAAAAAATTTTAAAACTGCTTACCTCGCCATCTTTTGAGAAAAAAACCTCACATGTTGCCATATTTAGATGATGAGTTTCTAGTTATTCGCCAAAACTAGTAGGTACGAATATAAAAATAATCTACTTTATTTTTCTTACCTCTAGCCAAATGTGGGTGAAATTGTTTTTTGTGGATGATTGATTACAAGTCCACCTACTTGACAAAATTGCAAAAAGAAAATTTTGCTTGTTAGTAACAAGCTAAATGTAAAAATAATTTATAATTAAAACATTTTATATTTTTTGGCTACACACTTGAACCATGTATAAAAAATTTGGTGAATTTTTCAATAAAATTTAGCATTTGGTTTTAGCACTTTTAATTTGAATATAGATTTTTGGCTATACAAATAGCGAGCCCAAAAAGATTGAATGGTAGGCATCAAGTCACTCTGGTGATGGAAGCGATCGTAGCCCAACCTTTTTTTCACTGGCTACATATATAGCCGAAAAATCTATATTAAAAATAAAAGTGTTGAAATAAAGCATTTTGTGAGTTTTTTAATAGCAATAATTCGACCAAAATTTGAGAAGAATTGCCAAATGTATATTACAACGTTCAAATGTGTAGCCAAAAATATAGAAACAACATTTTAAAATTCTACTTTCAGATGTAATTTGTAGCCAAATTTGGGTAAATCTTCATGTGAATCATTGGCACTTTAGCTACAACACAAAATTCACCCCAAAAAAAACATCATACAACAAAATTGTTTTTTTTTGGGGGGTCAATCTTATGTCGCCAAAGTGGCGATCATCCATAGAAAGAATATTTAGCAATTAAAAAAAAAAACATCCTTCTATATTTTTGGCTACACACTTGAACCTTCTAATATAAATTTGGCAATTCTTTTCAAATTGTGGTCGAATTATTGCTATTGAAAAACTCACAAAACACTTTATTTTAGCACATAATATGCTTTCACCCTAAAAGTTTATGAAAAGGTACTAATTGATGGAGCCTTCAAAGGTATTGGGGAAACCACCCTTCATATTTGACCCTCCTCTTGTGCCCACCCCTAAGTCACATATGGCACTTAGTTTGCATAAAGAGACAAAAACCATGAAAATAATTAGTCCCTCCAAACCCCCTTTACACCAAAATATTTTGGGCAAGTTATAGCCCACCAAATAAAACACCCTTAAATCATAGATAACATTTAATCCATAGAAAAAGATGATAATTTTTAAAAAATAATCCTTCAAAATCCCTTTTAAAACAAAATCTAATGGGTAAGTTAAAGCCTAGTAAGATGGGGTGTAAATGGATAACCCTTTTAGATCCACTAGATTGAGATAGTCGAACTAGGTACAAGATGTGTTTCCCACTCCTTTGGATGTGAAGGGTAAGTTATGGTCCTTGATTCACATGGGAAGTCTTTTTATATCCAGTAGATTGAGATAGTCCAACCAGGCACAACCTACATTTGCCACTTTTGCAAACTTGTTACATGAAAATAATTTTGATTTTGTTGTCCAACAAGTTTCCAAATACCTAAAGTGCTACACTACAACCAAATAAAGATTGCATAAAAAAATAAACATAAGCTTGCAAGATCATTTCTAAAATTACCAATTACCTTTAAAAATTAACTTGATTTGGACATTATGGTTTTACATTGGAATGGTGATGTGCACTGAACTTCCCTTCATTATGATCCTTTGGTTGAACAAAAATGCAATAGGCATCAAGTTAAATGTTGTTCTACTTCCCAATGATGGTTTTGTGATGTTGGTTGTCATTGTGTTTATTGTATGTACAAAATCCCGACACAATAGCTATCATGTTTTTAGTTTTTTGTTGGAATCATTCATTAGCTTGTTCCATGGTATTGATGCTACAAATCCAATGACGCTGGAAATAAGGATTCCAACATAATAACTTTTAGATGTAAAGATATGTTAGAATTAAGCAAAGCAAAATTCTGTGAAGTTTATGATTATACAAACATATAAATTAACATCAAAACATTTAACTCTTTTATTAGATGTTCCAAAGCTCCAATGTGCAACTTGATCACGTGGTAAACATATTTTTCAATGATATGTTAATAAAAAAGTGTGTGAGGGGGAGGAAGATCAATACACACAACTGCTCCACCACTTACAAATTTGTCAAGAATTATTACTACCTAGCCTAAATTACCTACCTATGTTTACCTACCCAAAGTTAACCTAGCCTACCTACTTACCTACGTATCTATTTATTTTATTACTTACTTAACCTACCTACCTAATTTACTTGAGTAGGTAATTTAGGTAAGTAGGTTAGGTAGGTAATAAATAAATATAACCTACCTATGTAACCTATTTAAATAGGTAGCGAGTTATGCTATGTAGGTAGGTAGATCATAGGGTAGGGTAGCGTAGGTTAGCTATGCTACATACTTATACTAGTGTTGGGCATATATCACAATTTTATGATATTTGCTAGGTTCGGTCTTCACAAAATAATTTACAAAAAGGTTTGGTTTCCCCCAAAAAAAATTTAAATTTTTTTACATCAGGCGAAGGTATCAACATTTTTAAAAAATATTAAATCGGTTTTCATAATGTAGGCTTTTAAAATTTTGAGAATAATTGGTTATCCTTTGCCGATTCTCACAAACTAGGTATTAATTTATTTTTAATTTAAAAATAAAAATAAAAATTATTGATTTCATTTCTTTTTTTAATGGCAACTTTGGCTTTTTGAAAAAAATCAAAATCAAAGGACCTTTGGTTCAAGGTTTTTGAAAGATTTAAAAAATAAATCATCATTTAAAATAAACTCTCCAAACATCATTACCATCTGATTTAGCCTTCCATTAATAAGTATTTACCATCAAATATTAACCTTCATTTGGATCTCCCATCTCCCAAGGCAAATTAGACCTAACAAGAAAATTTTGATGTGGGTTTGGTGATGAAAATGTCTTTTTTTTAACCTTAATTAAATTAGGTTGACTTAACATCATACTTCCAAAGTTCAAACCCATGGTCCATGAATGATCAACAAGATCCAGTAAGTAAAACATTGTTCCATTTTGCACAAAAACATAATTAAATTTGATGCTCATAACTTCTTTATCATTCTTTGCTTATACTAATTTTTTATGGTGGCTAAACCTGAGACCCTGAACTAGGTAAGGGGTTAGACCTTATTCGGTTTTCAGATTTTTTTGGTTTTTTAAAAACTGAATCTCACACAAGTGATAATCTATAGTTTGATTTTCAATCAAGGTATTATTCATGGTGATACCTTAAGGGGATCATACTAGAATGCCCAAATGATACCCAATTGATGCTCGAGGATATTTGTGATACCCACCCAACATTAACTTATACCTATTTACATATATATTATTTTACCTAGGCTTAGGCTAAACTAGGTAGGTCGAGTAATAGGTAGTAGGAAAGTGGGCAAATAAGTAAGCTACCTTTGTATGGGACAAAAGATGTGGGGTAATGTTGTAGTGTTTTCCTTTTATGAAACTTGTTCCATATCCTTTGTCAACAAATTCAACTTTCTAAACTATATAATTAGATAAAAGAATAGTTTACACATAGTACATACTCTAAAATATTCAAAAAAAAAAAAAAACCACTTTGGATGAGTTAATAAAAAAAGCTTCTGATCAACAAATTAAATAGAATTCTACTTATTTGAGCCTACCTAACAACCTACCTTAACCCTACCTACCTACCTATATATTCACCTATTTTGATTTACTTACTTCGGCTTCTAAATTATCTAGTATTAGGTTAATAAATATAGGTCCAGCTAGACTGTCCATGTGACTTTACTATTGTTAAACATGTGTTTACATTTCATAAGCCAATAAATAATAATAATTTAATTATATTTCATGGATGTAATAATAAAAGTCATTGTCTTTCTTGACTACCTAGTCATAGAAGTCATATGACAATTGACATAAATTATTATGACCAAAAATATTACTAATGACAAAAACCACGAGTTCAATTTTATTACATAGTCATATGTGATGCAATATATATCATGTTTTGATGTAGTGGGCATTAAGTGGGGAATTATGAAAAATGTAAACTTTTCAACAACAAATTGTCATTCCAAAAAATTATAATGAAAATGATTCATAAATTGATTAAAGCAAACAACTTTAGATTCCATAAGTTTTCCTTTTTGGAAGTCATCATTTAAACGATTCCAAATTGGAATGCATTCCCATGTAAAGAGGCATGCAAATGTGATTTTTTATATTTGTATCTCTTTGAAAGTTTTTCTTTGCAACACCATGTTCATGAATATATTTAATTTCCACACCTTTTCCACCAATTTGAATCCCATTTTTCTTTGATTGAATTTCAAATTCAATTCAATTGAATTTTAATTCAAATTGTTGAATTCAATTTAGTTGAATTGGAGTTGAATTGCATTTAATTGAATTAAATTTAAGAACTTGTATTTAGTTCAATTCAATTCGTCATTCAATATTTCCTTTCAAATCTAACTTAGTTTCCATAAATTCAATCCATTTTCTTTCATCAGTTGATCAATTAATTGTCATTGATAGTGCATAACAACACAAAACCCAAGTAATTGAAAAAAAAATTATAAAAAAAATTATGTGTTTATGTGGAAGGAAAATAACAATATGGATGAAGAATACATTTTTAAATGACCCTAAGGATTTCCAAAGATTCATACCAACACTTAACAATCTAATAACAAGTGGCACATTTGATGCCTTTAGATGATGCAAGCTAAATAAACATTATGGGAGATGGAGTTCCCAAATTTTTAAAAAATGTTTCTCATAACTTTAAAAATGATGATCATCCATGGGAAGATGTTTTAAAAATGGTAATCATCTTTAAGAAGATTTAGTTAAATTTGATTACCTACATGAATAATGTTTTGTATAATAAATGAAATATAATTTTTTTATGAGACCCTTTATATATTTTTGGCTATACATTAAAGTCCAAATATAAAATTTTGATGATGATGATGATGATGATTATTATTATTATTATTATTTCACTATTGACAATTGAAACCATTTTTTCGGGCAAATCATTGCACTATTTGACCTAAAAATTTGATTTTCACAAATATGAAAGATTAAAAAAGAAAGAAAAGCACTACTTCCAAATTATGAATTACAAAAAGAATTTTAAATCTCTATAAGAGGTTTTAACAAGTAGCCAAAATATTAAAACATAATGAAAATTTAAAAAGCTTTCGTATTTGGTATATACTCAAATTTTGATAAATTTTCTAATGATCACCAATTTGGTTACATCACAAAATTGAGGGAAAAAAAAGATTGAAAATTTCAAAAATCGCCTTTTTTTTGAGTTTTGAATATTAATTTCAACTTTTAAAATATTTTGTTAATAAAAATAATTGGTAGTCCCTTTAATTTTGTTTGCATTTTTGGACCCAAAAGATATGATTTCAACACATAGCAAAGGATTTTTGCAGGAGAAATGGCCTTAATTTGCAATTTTAAAAAAATGATTGTATTTCTCCAATATGTTCATAGTGTTAGCCAAAACATCAAAATATTCTTAATATATTTTTACTTTTGACATGTTTGATATGTAGCCAAAGTTCAAAATCAAAGGAAGAAAAAACCCATTGATTGATTAAAACCTTCAAAAAGTCATTTTTAAAAAAAAAATTCACATTTTGAGAAAATTTCATTAATTAAAAAAAGGTTGGCACTTTACAACCCTACATATTTGGTATAAATTGGGACAATACTAGCCTATTAGTTTGGTTTGAGTTGAACCGATACCAACCTAGTAGGGAACATTTTTTTGGGTGAATTTTTGCTACTTGGCAAATTTAGTTTTTTGTTGGAATTTTTAATTTTAGAATAAATTTGACTAATTTTGCTAACATCTTGAAAAAAATCACAAATTTTTTCAAATCCACAAAATTGATTAAAAAAACCATTGGTAGGGTCTTAATGTGATATTAACCTTGTACTAATTTTATATGGGTTGTAAGATGTCACACAAGTTTACATTGAAAAATGACAAAAAACACAAAAGGAAAATCTCAATGATTCTTTACATAGGTAGATTTTAATTTTAAAAAAATTGAAGTAATTACCAATGTTGCGCCGGGTTTCTATTTTTCAAGGAATCTATGCTCCCAAAATTTATATATTTTAGAAATGTGGTAGAATCTTTGAATAAAGGTTTTTTTAAAAAAACATCAAAACTTGCAAATAAAGGTAATAATGCTTTGCTCACACAAGGTGATTATTGAGTATTGAGTTTATGAGTTTTTAAAGAGGATGTGATTTTGAATGCTATCCAAATTTAACATTGTAACATACTTGGAATAGTTTTGCATTTGAAGGAATTGAAGTTATCAAAAGCATATATTGCTACAATGATCAAAGAATTGTTGTTTCTGTTATAGAACAAATTATGAATCACTTCATTTACATTGCATTGATGTTAAGAAAATGTAGTCAATTTGTGATGTTTTGCATTTGAAGGAATTGAAGTTATCAAAAGCATATGTTGCTACAATGATCAAAGAATTGTTGTTTTTGTTATAGAACAAATTATGAATCACTTCATTTACATTGCAGTGATGTTAAAAAAATGTAGTCGATTTGTGATGTTTTGCATTTGAAGGAATTGAAGTTATCAAAAGCATATATTGCTACAATGATCAAAGAATTGTTGTTTCTGTTATAGAACAAATTATGAATCACTTCATTTACACTGCATTGAAAATGTAGTCGATTTGTGACGATTGATTGTTTATGTGTTAATTTTTGATTTGTTTAAAGCAAGGCAATCCAAGTGCAACAACTTGCAACCTCATGCACATGACTTTTGTTTAGACATTTTCAAGTTTTTCATTGGGCCTCCTATTGTTTCTCATGATGCAAAACTTCTTCCTTTCTTTTTTTCGTCATTTACAAGAAAGCTATGAAAATTTTCATCCATTTATAAGAAGACTATAAAAAATTTCATCCAAGCACATAAAGATTATTGATTGCGCTAAATAACATTTATTAAAAAAATATATCAATAAAATTTTATTTTAAAATTTATGTTTAGTACATTAAAATCTAAGTTATAAATCACTAAAGCAACTAATAACAATGTGTTCCATAAAATAGATGATGAAACAAGCATGGATAAGTCTTACACCTCGACTCAAAGCAACACAAATACCCCAAACAACAAGTATGAACTAACACACACAAAACCCTAAAACCTAATATCATTCACTTGAACCCGAAGAAATCTTCGAAGATTCCATCCATCCTCAAAGTCCTAGAGGATTCCATCCATCATCCATCCTCGAAGTCCTTGAGGATTTTATCCATCATCCATCCTCAAAGTCCTCGAGGATTCCATCCATTGCAAATCAGTAGGTAGAAAGTTTGGAGTTCTACCCTGATTCTACCACAATTAACAATTGGAGCCGGGTTCCCACTGAATATTGTTAACTACCATGGTTAGTTAGGGAACTGCGAACTCAACAGAAAACTGTTTTGTGACCACTTCCCATCCATCCTCCAAGGTGCAGTGATGGATGAAGTTGGCCAAGAATGAAAGCAGG
>Ga0116227_10002110_pt1 | contig 45456 bp, 44 predicted proteins | sample S1TSphgellanicum_FD_89693 | JGI IMG/M metagenome (GOLD analysis project Ga0116227, IMG submission 89693) | Host-associated microbial communities from peat moss isolated from Minnesota, USA - S1T2_Fb - Sphagnum magellanicum MG | ecosystem: Host-associated > Plants > Peat moss > Unclassified...
CGCTCCGGCCTGCATGCTCACGCAACGCTCATTCGTATCGGCTTCTTTGCCGCCACTGCCATGGTGCTTTTCATCTATGGCATCACAGTCAATCTGCCGCCCTGGGATTTCGGCAAGCTGCTCGGCGTTTATGTGGCGCTATTCTTCGTCGTCGCGCAGCTGATCAACCTGTTCGCCTTCGGCATGAAACCTAGCCTGCCGATTTATTGCGGCGGCGTGCTGATCGTTTCGGGCGGCCTGCTGATGACATTCTGGAGGGGGTCGTAGAACACGCCATTTTCCCGGCGCGGGCTGGGGTCAAGTTTGCGCCATCATCGCGCCATGCGCAAAGCCGCCAGCCCTTGCTCCAAATCCGCAATCAAATCCTCGACATTCTCCAAACCGATATGAAACCGGGCGATCGCGCCCTCGAACACGCCGGTCCCTTCTGAGCGCCGGATTGCCCCCTTGGTCGGCAGCGCCAGGCTTTCATATCCGCCCCAGCTCGCCCCAATGCCAAACATCTGGAGCGCATCAATCATCGCCACCACGGCTTCCGCGGAATATTCGGGCTGGAAAACCACGCCGAACAACCCGCACGCGCCGGAAAAATCCCGGACAAAGAATTCATGCCCAGGGCAGCTCGGCAAAGCGGGATGCAGCACGCGCGCCACTTCCGGCCGAGCCGCGAACCACCGCGCCACTTCGAGCCCGGCTTTCTCCTGCGCCTTCAGCCTCACATGCAGCGTGCGCAATCCCCGCAGCGCCAGCCAGCAATCATCCGGCGAGGCATATTGTCCCAGCTCGAGCGTTCCCTCGCGCAGCCATTTCCAATCCGCTTCGTTATTCACCGTCACAGCGCCCAGCAGAATATCGGAATGGCCGCCCGCATATTTCGTCAGCGCCTGAATGGAGACATCCGCCCCATGCGCGAAGGGTTGGAAGTGATGCAGTCCCCAGGTATTGTCCATAAAGAGTTTTGCGCCGCCCGCATGCGCCACGCGGGCCAGCATCGGCACATCCTGAACCTCAAATGTGTGGCTCCCGGGACTTTCGGCCAACACAACCCGTGTCTGCGCCCGCATCATCGCGCGCAGGCCAGCCTCGTCGATCATCGGATCGTAATAGCTTGTCGCCACGCCGAAGCGCTGCAGCACGGAATTGCAGAAACTCCGCGTCGGGCCGTAAACCGAATCCGGTGCCAGCATATGGTCGCCGGCCTTGAGGTAAGCGAGCAACGGCGTCGTCACGGCCGCCAGACCAGTGCTCACCACCTGGCAATGCGAACCGCCTTCGATCTCCGCAATCACCGAAGCCAGCGCAAAATGCGTATCATTTCCATAGGTGCCGTAAATCTCCACCGGCTCCAGCGCATGCTTTCCAGTCTCAATTTTGCTGGCCATGTCGGGAAACAGCACGGTCGAGCCGCGCGCGAGCCTGGGGTTTACGAACCCATAGGCTTTGGTGTCGCCCCGCCCGCCTTGTACCAAAGCGGTCTCGATTTTCTTCACCATTTAAACCTCAATCGGCGTGTCTTGCCTGGAACCCCATTCGGACCACGACCCATCATATATGGCCGCTTCCGGCAAGCCCGCCACCACCAGCCCAAGACTCAGCACCGCGGCCGTTACACCCGAGCCGCAGCTTGCCACGAGTTTTGAATTGGCACCGACGCCAAGTGCGGCAAATTTCTGCCGCAATTGCTCCGGGTGCAGCATATGTCCGTTATCCAGCAACTCAGTAAACGGCAGTGAAACGGCCCCGGGAATATGCCCGCTGCGCATCCCGGCCCTCGGCTCCGAAACGCTACCATCGAACCGTCCGGCGGCCCGCGCATCCAGCACGATCTCTCCATGCTGAGCAAGGTTATCCCGCATCTGCGCCAAATCGCGCACCATCTCCGGCCGGAACGCTGACGTAAAATCTCCCGACGGCGCGGCTTCCGGCGCGCCCGCTTCCAGGGCCCCTCCAGAAGCGATCCAAGCCGGCAAGCCCCCATCCAGCACGCGCACCCGGTCATGCCCAAAAACGCGGAACATCCACCATAAACGCGCCGATGAAAAAATCCCGCGCTGATCGTAAACCACCACATCGCTCGTAGCCCCGACGCCCAGCGTAGCCACCGCTTTCGCAAATTCGGCGGGCGAGGGCAGCATATGCGGCAGGCTGGAGGACGTATCGGCAATCCTGTCGATGTCAAAAAACCGCGCCCCTGGAATATGCGCGCTCAGGAACAACGCATACGGGTCCTTGCCTTCATTGGGCAGATAATAGCTGGCATCGAGCACGAGCGCGCCGGGTGCATCCAGCCTCTCACGCAATGCCGCGGCTGAAATTAGCGGAGACATCAGCCGCGCGCGGCGCTCACCAATGCGCGCACCCGCTCCGCCGCCCCGGCCCCCTTCACCGCCTCGCGCCACGCGATCTCCGACACGCGCTGATGCGCCGCCACGGCGTCCTCCGCCCCGGTAATCATCGCAACGCCGGATTGCGTGCCCGGCGCCGCATCCGCGGGGAAGGGGTTGATTGCCAGCGTTGCGCGCTCGCGCGAGCGCAGCAGGGTAAATGGCCCGTTCGGCTCGCCATTGGCCATCAGCGCCAGCTGCAATCCAATGGGCTCGCTCTCCATCAAATTCGCCACCAGCTCCATTTCGCGCGCCGCAACCTCCCGCGCCGCATTGCGCAACCGCTCGCTCACCACCGTGCTGCCGGCCACGCCATCGGCCAGGAACTTCTGGATCGAGTTTACGGTCAAAATGCCGATGATTGAGGGCTTGCGTGCCGCATACATCCGCTTGCGCGCCATCATCACACCCAGAAGCTGCTCGGATGCGGCCCGCGCGAGTGTTCGATCCACGCCCTGCAACTCCGCATTCTCCTCAAAAATCTGCGCGAGGATCGCGTCGTACTGGTCGGATGAAGTCAAGTAACAGGTCGGCCCGAAGACCTGCAAAATCTGGTCGGAGGATTCCTCGATCTGCCGGATACGTTCCATATAGCCTACCGGCTTTGCATAATACTCAACGCCGATTCCCAGCAGGGTCAGCGGAGAGATTTTTAAAAGTTCCGCCAACCGGTTCACGGTATCGAGCTTGATCACCTCGCCCTTCTCGTAGCGGTAAAGTGCTGCGCGCGAGACACCGAGCCGGGCGGAAATCTCCTCCGCCTTCAGCCCGGATTCCATTCTGTATGCCCGTAACTGCTGGCCGATCTCGTTAAAACGCATTGAATAACAGCTCCTTAAACGACCATATCCGACGCCTGAACCACGTCCAGTTCATGTACCATGATCTCAGAAAGCAATGATAAACGGGTAATAAGTCCTTTTATACACGAAACGTCGAAAAATACAACGATGCGTTGACTGAAATGAGATTTATTGGCGGAAATCGGCGGGCCTTGCCGGTTAACCGATTCATCGTGCATCAATCGCGCATGAAATCTGAACGGATTCTGTTACTTGCGCTAGCGGTTGCCCTTGGCATCGGCTGTTTTCTGATCCTTGCGCCCTTCCTACCTGCCATGCTCTGGGCGGCGATCCTGGTCTATTGTTTATGGCCGGTTTACCTGGGGTTTTCCCGCCATGTCCGGCCTTCGGTGGCGGCTTTCATCATCACCGTGGCGGTCGCGGGTATTGTTCTGGTGCCCTTGGTTCATCTGGCGCTGGTCGCCGCGAAGGAGGCTCGCGAGAGCCGCGGCTGGGTCCAGGATGTGCTGCAGAACGGCCTTCCGCCAGCGCCGGCGTTTTTCCAAAAAATTCCGCTTGTGGGCGGTTTTTTGAGCGATTTCTGGAATGATTCCGCAGATGACCTGGGCGGCGTCACGAGTTCGCTGCAACCCATTCTGGGCACGGTGGCCCATTCCGGCATCAAGCTGGTGGTCAAGCTGACGCATGGCGCGATTGGTATCGTCGTGGCACTTTTCTTTGCGTTTTTGTTCTTTCTCACTGGCTCGCAAATCGTCCTGCGCATCCGCTTGCTGCTGGTGCGGATCATGAACGAAAACCGGGTGGAGGATCTTTTAGTCCTGGTTGCGGGCACGGTGCGTGGCGTGGTGTTCGGCATTCTCGGCACAGCAGCCCTGCAAGGGCTGATGTACGCCGTGGGCTTCGAACTGGCTCGCGCGCCCCAGGCCCTGCTGCTCGCAACCTTTGCAGGGCTGGTTTCGATCATTCCCGCCGGCGCGATCATCGTCTACGTGCCGCTTTGCCTCTATCTTTTGGCAGAGGGTCATCCGCTCATCGCGCTGCTGCTTGCGGTCTATTGTTTTGTCGTCGTCGGCGGCGCGGATTCCATTGTCCGGCCCTGGCTCATCGCGCGTGGTGCCTCTTTGCCTTACGCACTCACGCTGGTGGGTGTTCTGGGCGGGGCGATCGCCTTCGGCGCGCTTGGGATTTTTCTAGGGCCCGTCCTGCTGGCGCTGGGCCTTGCGGTTGCTGAGGAATTTGCCGGCCAGCCGCGCGGTGCATGGCGTCAGCCCTGACAGGGAGTTCGCCTCATTGTTCGTCTATAAACCAAAAATTAACCTTTATCCGCCATATCGACCTTATGCAGCTGCACTCCCCAGCCAATGCTAAACGCCGCGCCGCAGAAAATCTTGGCCGCCATGCGGAGGAGGATGTCGCCGCATTCTGGCGAGCCAGAGGCTACGATATTCTGGCGCAGCGTTTGCGCACGGGCGTTGGGGAAATTGACCTCATCCTTGCAGACCGCGAGACCCTCGTTTTTGTCGAGGTGAAAGCCCGAAAATCGATGGCGGAAGCGGCTTATTCTGTCTCACCCCGCCAGCAGGCCCGGCTGTTGGAGGCTGCCAATCTGGCATTGGCCAAACATGATGATTGGCAGCGCGAAAATATCCGGTTCGATGTCGCGCTCGTCTGCAATAGCGTCATCGAACATGTCGAGGACGCCATTCGGTATCATTAAGTTGCTACCGGCTAAGCGCCGAAGGCGGCAAGCAGTCTGGCATGGGCGCGGGTACCGCGATGAAAGCAGGCCAGATCGAATTTTTCATTCGGTGAGTGGATACGATCATCATCCAGACCAAAGCCTGCGAGAAGCGTGTCCAGGCCAAGATGGGTTTTGAACGCTTCAACCACTGGAATGGAGGCGCCGCAGCCGATCAGTGCTGCTGGCTTTCCAAATTCGGCGCTCAGCGCTTCCCGAGCGGCACGCATGAAAGGTGCATCGAGGCTCATCGCAAAACCCGGCGCGGCGCCGAAATGTTTGAATTCCGCCCGGGCGTCCGGGTGCAGGTTTTCCGTGATGAACCGCTCGAAGTTTTGAACGATTTTGCCCGGGTCCTGACCAGGGACGAGCCGGAAGGTAAGCTTCGCCGTTGCCTCCGCTGGTATCACCGTTTTCGTGCCATCGCCTTGATATCCGCCAAATATCCCGTTGATTTCCGCCGTGGGCCGGGCCCAGAGCTGCGCCAGCGCTGATTGGGCGGCCTCCCCGGCCGGGTGCTTTAACCCGACCTCTCCGAGAAACTGCGACGGATCGAAGCCAAGCTGCGCCCAGGACTCCAACAATGAATTGGAAACTGGCACGACCCCGTCATAGAATCCTGGGATCAGAATATTGCCTTTTTCATCACGGATGGCGCCGAGTATCCGGGTAAGCTCGTTGATCGGGTTGAGCGCAATACCGCCGAACAGGCCCGAATGCAGGTCGCGGTTAGGACCCTTCACCGTGACCTCGACGGCGGCGAGGCCACGCAGAGACGTCGTGATAGCCGGCGTTTCGAAATTCCACATATTGGTGTCCGCCACCAGCACGAAATCCGCCGCCAGCGTTTCGCGCTCCTGGCTCAGCAATTCGGCGAGAGACGGGCTGCCGCATTCCTCCTCGCCTTCGAGCAAAATCGTGAGGCGGACAGGCAGTGTGCCGTTGACGGCCAGATGTGCGCGCACGGCCTCGAAGAAGCTGACCACCTGGCCTTTATCGTCCACCGCACCACGCGCCACGATCTGGCGGCCGCGCGGGCCATCCACCAGCTGCGGGTCGAACGGGTCGGAGTGCCAGAGTTCCAGCGGGTCGGCGGGTTGCACGTCGTAATGGCCATAGAACAGCACATGCGGCGCGTTCGGCCCGGCAGCGTGATGGGTGGCGACCACGCCGGGCAGGCCGGAGGTCTCCGAGAGACGGGCGGCGAAGCCCATTTCGATCAGCGTGTCACGTGCCCATTCGGCTGCTTTGCGGCAATCCCCTTCATGGGCCGGCTGGGCGCTGATGCTGGGAATGCGCAGCAGTGCAAAGAGCCGTTCCAGTGAGGTTTCGAGCTGTTCGTCGATATGCCTGAGAATCTGTTCCATGGCGGTATCTGCCCGCAGGCGAGGCAAAAAATCAATGTGGCTTGATTTGCGGCAAAAACTCGCCGAAGAGCCGGGTATGACCGAGCTGAGCCTGTACAATACCCGCACCCGCACCAAGGAGATCTTCACGCCGATCGACCCGGCGAATGTGCGGGCCTATCTATGCGGGCCCACCGTCTATGACCGGGCGCATATCGGGAACGCCCGTAATGTCGTAATTTTCGATATTCTCGTCCGATTGCTGCGCAGGCTCTACCCAAAAGTCACCTATGTCCGGAACATCACGGATATCGACGACAAGATCAACGCGCGGGCGAAGGAACGCGGCGAGAGCATCGACGTCGTCACGGCCGGGCCGATCAAGGCATATCACGAAGATATGGGGGCGCTGTTCACCCTGCCGCCGGATATCGAGCCGCGGGCGACGGCGCATCTCCCCGAAATCATCGAGATCATTCAGCGTCTGATCGCCAACGGCCATGCCTATGAGGCGGAGGGGCATGTGCTGTTTGCCGTGGCCTCCGACAAGAATTATGGCAAGTTCTCCGGGCATACGCCGGAGGATTTGATCGCGGGCGCGCGGGTGGATATCGCGCCCTATAAGCGCGATGCCGGGGATTTCGTGCTCTGGAAGCCTTCCACCGATGATCTGCCGGGTTGGGAGTCGCCCTGGGGCCGCGGCCGGCCGGGCTGGCATATTGAATGCTCGGCGATGTCCTGGCGGCATCTGGGCGAGAATTTCGACATTCATGGCGGCGGCGATGACCTGATTTTCCCGCATCATGAGAACGAAATCGCGCAATCCTGCTGCGCCTTTCCGGGTTCGACCTTTGCCAATGTGTGGGTGCATAACCGCATGCTGCTGGTGAATGGCGAGAAGATGAGCAAATCGCTCGGCAATTTTAAGGTGTTGCACGATGTGCTGGCGGTGGCGCCCGGCGAGGCCGTGCGGTTTTTGCTGATGCGCTCGCATTACCGCTCGACGCTGGATTTTTCGGATTCCGGACTGGTGGAGGCGCGGCGGGAGCTGGATCGGTTTTACCGCGCGATTGCCGCGCATGATGTCCCGGCCGCTCTGCAGGCGCCGGATACGGTGATCGCGCCGCTATTGGATGATTTGAACACGCCGGGCGCAATTGCAGGGCTCCATGGACTGGCCGACGCCGCACTGGCGGGTGATGCTGGCGCTGCTTCCGGGCTACGCGCAGCCGGGCAGCTACTGGGGTTGTTCAACCAAAGCCCGGAATCCTGGTTCCAGAGCGATGGCGATGGCGCGCGGATCGCGGTGCTGATTGCAGAGCGCCGCGCCGCGCGGGCTGCCAAAGATTTCAGCCGCGCTGATGAGATCCGTAAAGGGCTGGAAGCTGAAGGAATTGTGCTGGAAGACGGCCCAACTGGCACCACCTGGCGTAAACGATGACCGGGCGGGATGGCGGCGCGGAGCTGTCGCCGATTGAGCCATCGCCGGTGGTGATTCTGGTGCGCCCGCAGTTGGCCGAGAATATCGGCTCGGTCGCACGCGCGATGGGCAATGGCGGGTTGTTTCATTTGCGACTGGTCGCGCCGCGCGATGGCTGGCCGGGGGAGCGTGCGTGGCGGACGGGCTCTGGCGCGCACCGCATTCTGGATGCGGTGCAGGTGTTTGACTCCGTCGCGGAAGCCGTGGCGGATCTGCACCGCGTATTCGCAACCTGCCCGCGTCCCCGGCATATCATCAAGCCGGTTTTAACGGCGCGCGGCGGCGCGGCGGAGGTCGTGGCCATCGGCACGCGGGGGATGAAGACCGGCGTGCTGTTCGGGCCGGAGCGGGCGGGGCTGGATAATGACGATATCGCCTGTGCCGACAGCTTGATCCGGTATGATTTGAATCCCGGTTTCATGTCCTTGAATCTGGCCCAGGCGGTGATGGTGTTCGGATATGAATGGTGGCTGGCGCGGCAAGGGGAGCTGCCGGTGCGCGAGTTGCAGACCAATGAGACCCGGCCGGCGACCAAAGGCGAGCTGGATAATTTCATGGTCCATCTGATCCGCGAATGCGACCAATCGGGCTTTTTGAACAATCCGCAGAAGCGGCCTGGAATGGTGCGAAACCTCCGGCATTTTTTCCAGCGCGGCGAGGTGACGCGCCAGGAGCTGCAAACGCTGCATGGCGTGGTGAGCGAGCTTGTTCGCGGGCGCAAGGAAAAGCGCTGACGACGCCGTTCGGCGTGATACGCTTGTTGGTTTGGAGCTTAGATTTTTCGAAAATTCCTTGTTTTCAGATGAGGGCTCTGCGCAGGCGGCTTACAGAATCCTCTAGCTCTGCTTCATTCATACTGCCGAAGCCCAGACGCGCGCCGTTGGTTTTCGTGCCGTTGGTGGCGAAGGCCTGCCCTGGGGTTAGGGCGATTTTTTGTTTGGCGAAGGCGGCGGACAGGGCAGTGAGGTCGATTCGCGGTGCGAAATTGACCCAAAGGGCGAGGCCACCTTGGGGCAGCGTGATATCGACAAGCTCGGCGAGTTTCGTATTGAGCGCGTCCGCCAAACATTCCCGGCGCTGGGCGTAAATGCGCAATACCTTGCGCGTGTGGCTTTTGAGCGCGCCGGAGGTCATGATATCGGCCGCAGCGGCCTCGGTCACCGGGTCGCCCTGGCGGTCGATCATCATAATCTCCGCGGCGGCGCGGGCAATGACGGCCGGGGCGCCGGCGATGTAGCCGATGCGCAGCGAGGGCGAAAGAAGTTTCGAGAGCGAGCCGATATAGAGCAGGTTCCCCCAGCCCTGCACGCTGGCGAGCGGCAGCATCGGGCGGTGCGTAAAATGGAATTCGTGGTCGTAATCGTCTTCAACGATCGCAAAATTATATTGCTCTGCCAGAGCCTGAAGGCGGATCCGCCGTTCGGGCGGCATCACGACGGTGGTGGGGAACTGGTGGTGCGGGGTGACGTAGACGGCGCGCACGGCGTGTTGCTTGCAGGCGGCTTCCAGTTCTTCGATTTTCATGCCCTGCTCGTCCAGCCCGACCGTGACGATCGTGGCCCCTGCGGCACGGAACGCCTCGCGCGCAGGCGGATAGCTGAGCGATTCAATGGCCACGGTGTCCCCCGTTTGGGCGAGCAGGCGGGCGGCAAGGTAGATCCCCATCTGGCTGCCGCGCGTGATGCAGATATTGTCCGGCGTGCAGTTGAGGCCGCGATCGGCGTTTAGCATGTCCGCCACCGCTTGCCGCAAGGTCTTACTGCCGCGCGGGTCGCCGTATCCCAGGCGGTTTCGGCGGGAGCCGTCAAGCAAGGCGCGGCGATAGGCGCGGGCCACCAGGGCGGCGGGCATCAGCCGCGTATCGGGCGCGCCGTCGTCGAACAGGAGCGTACCAGGGGGTAAGACCTGGAAGGGGAGGTTGGGCGCGTTACGCCGTAGCGGGAATTCCGCGGTGCCTTGCGGTGTTGCGGGGCTGGAATGGCCGTTTTCCACCAGCGGAAGCAGCGACGATACGAACGTGCCGCGCTTCGCCTCCGTGGTCAGCCAGCCCTGGGCCATGAGTTCCTCATAGGATTGCTGGATCGTTTTGCGGTTGACACCGACGAGCGTCGCGAGGTCCCGCGTGCCGGGCAGCGCGCTGCCCGGTGCCAGGCGTCCGCGGCGGATAGCCTCCATGATGATGTGCGCGATTTGCAAATAGGCGGGAACGGCAAGGTCGCGGTCCAGTTCAATGCGCAGATCCCAGGGTCGCAGCATGTTCGGCCTCCTGGACCAGCATGAATTATAAAACTGGATGTTTCAACTAACCCATGAACCGCATAATAGGATAATCAGATAAGGCTACAAAAAGACCAAACGCCCCGCACGGCAGTCCTGATTTTCTGAAACCCGCCGCAACCAACGGCATGGATGAGAAGGATTGCAGCGATGTCCGCCCCTATTTTGCCTGCCAAGAGTTTAAAGAAGGACGCCCTAGGCCCGCTGGAACTGCTGGCCCAGAATATTGCCGTGATTTCGCCCACCATGACCGCGGCGCTGATCGTGCCGGTGATGTTCTCCAATACGGGCGATTGGAGCTGGCTCTCCTACGCGCTCGGCACCGTCATGTTGATCTTCGTGGCGCTGAATTTGAACCAGTTCGCCTCGCGCTTCGCGGGTTCGGGTTCGATGTATCAATATATCTGCAAAGGTTTAGGAAATACCGTCGGTGGCTTGGGCGGTTGGTCGCTCATCTGGGCCTATCTCGGCATTTCCATTGCCGGCGCCACGGGTTTTGCAGTATTCGCCGGTACTTTGCTGGGCATGATCGGGTTCAACCACGTGCCGCCGGTCGCGCTCTTCGCGCTCTGCGTGGCGATTTCCGCGTTTTGCGCATGGAAGAATGTCGCACTCTCCGCGAAGGTCATTTTGATCCTGGAGGGCGCATCGGTAGCACTCATCACCTTCGTTTGCTTTGTAGCTCTGGGCTCCAAAGGGTTTGCGGTGGATACCACGCAGCTCACGCCGAGCACGATTCCCTATTCCAGCCTCGGCCTGGGTGTGGTGGTGGCCATCTTCAGCCTTGTCGGCTTTGAATCCAGCACGGCGTTTGGGGATGAAGCGCGTAACCCGCTGAAATCCATTCCGCGCTCGGTGGTGCTTTCGCTCATTCTCTCCGGCGCGTTCTTCGTGTTCGTGACCTATTGCGAGGTGATGATCACGCATGGCTATTCCACAACGCTGGACCAGATCGCCACCCCGCTGAATGTGATGGCCACTTTGGTGCATATGCCCTACCTTGCCGCACCGCTTTCCGCCTGCGCCATGGTGAGCTTCTTCGCGCTCAACCTCTCCTGCCTGAATTCCGGCGGCCGGGTGATCTACATCATGGGCAAGATCGGGTTGTTTCATAAATCCACCGCTGATTCGCACCATAAGAATGAGACCCCGCACGTTGCCGTGCTGGTGATGGCGGCGATTTCTTTCCTGATCCCGAGCTATTTTTCGGTCACCGGAATGGACCCGTTGGACATCTTCAACGATGCGGGAACGATGGCGGCATTCGGCTTCCTCGCACCGTATATTCTGGTGACGATTGCCGCGCCGCTTTATGTCAAATCGCTTGGGCAGCTCAAGCCGTTTCACCTGATCATTTCGGGGGCCGCACTCCTGCTGCTGATCATTCCAACCGTCGGCAGCGTGTATCCGGTGCCGCCCGCGCCGGTGAAATATTATCCCTATCTCTTCGTGGCGTATCTCATCGTCGGCGGCATCTGGATCACGGTGCAGCATCGCCGCCTGCTGATCGCCAGCCGTGGGTTCCCGGATATGGTGCCCGCCCAGGATGCCTGAAATTTTTATCCTTCTGGACGGCGGGGTGCGTGTTCCCGCGGAGCCGGGAGAAAGCGTTCTGGCCGCGATCTTGCGGGCGGGACACCGGCTTCAAACCGTGTGCAAAGGCAGAGGGATGTGCGGGGCGTGCCGTGTGTCGGTCGAGGATGACCGGCTGGCCGAACCCTCACCCTCCGAAGCCAGACTGTTGCGTTACCTGAAGCAGGGCAGCGCGAATAACCGCCTGGCCTGCCAGATTTTACTCGACGAAAACCTCAGCGGATTGCGCATCACGCCCGATCCGCTGCCGGTCCGGAACATTCAACAGGAGAATGCAAGATGAGTGCAGTATTGGAAGACAAACAGGCTGAATTGGAGGGTGTAGGCCCGGCTTTCACCAAGGAGCAGATGCTTAGCATGCGCGCCAAAACGCGCGGGGTGATCCATCAGATCGCCGCGGCGGTGAAGCCCGGCATGGTCGAGGAAGACGCGGTGGCGATGGCCAAGGACATGCTGGCGGCCAAGGACATGGTGCGCGGCTGGCACGATGTTTATGTGCGCTTCGGCGCCAATACGCTGAAGACCTTCGGCGCGGATTCCGACCCAGGCGTTGTGCTGAAGGAGAATGACATCTTTTTCATCGATATCGGCCCGGTCTGGGAAGATTGGGAGGGAGATGGCGGAGATACGTTCGTGGTGGGTGACGATGCCGAGATGAAGAAATGCGCGGCGGACGCCAAGGCGCTATTCCATACCGTGCGGCATAAATGGGAGAGCACGGGCATGAGCGGGAAGGCGCTTTATGAATTCGCCGTGGCGGAGGCCGAGGCGATGGGCTGGGAGCTGAACATGGATCTCTCGGGCCACCGGCTCTCGGATTTTCCGCATGCGGCGATTTATGATGGGCCGATGGCGGATGTGGATTTCAAACCTTCGCCGCTGCTCTGGGTGCTGGAGATCCATATCCGGCATAAGATCGCCGGATATGGGGCATTTTTTGAGGATATGCTGTTGGATGACAGCTATTTCGCTTGAGTAATCAACCGCCTCGCGGTTTCAGAGTAACAAAAGAAAAAGGCGCCGTTCGCGGCGCCTTTTTTATGCAACAGGCACGTTGTCCAGCAGACGGATCGCGCCGAGACGGGCGGCGGCGATGATACGGCCGGGGTGAACAAACGTCTCCAGCGGGTCAAGCGTATTGGCATGGACGAGCGCCAGATAATCCGGTGTCATGCCGGATTGGATAAGGGCTTGTTTTGCGGCTTCCAGCGTCGCGTTCGGCGGCGCGCCGGCGGCGATATCGGTCGCGGCGGATTTCAGGCCGGCGAAGAGTGCCGGCGCGGCTTCCCGCTCCGCCGGGAGCAGGAAGCGGTTGCGGGAGGATAGCGCAAGACCATCTGCTTCCCGGACGGTCGGCACGGGGACGATCTCGACCGGGAGCAGGAGGTCGGCGGCCATGCGGGTGATGACCTGGACCTGCTGCCAATCCTTCTCGCCGAAATAGGCGGCTTCGGGGCGAACCTGACCGAGCAGCTTGGCGACAACGGTCGCCACGCCGGCGAAATGCGTGGGGCGCGACGCCCCCTCCCATCGCAAGGCCGGGCCGGCAAGGTTGATCGTGGTGGCCGCGTCCGCCGGGTACATGGTGTCGACATCCGGCAACCAGACGAGGTTGCATCCGGCGGATTCGAGCTTGGCGAGGTCCCCCGCCTCGTCGCGCGGGTAGCGGGCGAAGTCCTCATTCGGGGCGAATTGCAGCGGGTTGACGAAGATGCTGGCTGCGACCGGACGGCCCGAAGCCTTCGCGGCCGCAATCAGGCTGAGATGGCCGAGATGCAGCGCGCCCATGGTAGGAACAAAGCCAGGCGCGCCGAGTTTGGCAGTGGCAGCGCGCAGTTCGGGCAAGGTGCGGGCGATGATCATTCCCGCCGTGTTGACGATTTTATCCCTGGCGTCCAGCCCCCGTGCAGCGTAGCTGCACTTATTTGAGCCCGTGCAGCGAAGCTGCACTTATTTGAGCCCGTACAGCGGAGCTGCCCTCTACCCCTGTGCAGCAAGGCTGGCAGCGGCTAATTAGGTCAGCATGAGCACGGTGACGAAAGCCTGGGTCAAATCGGAGCAAAAACTCGGGCAGAAGGCGGCTTTCGTGCCGGTATTGCTCGGCGCGGCGCAGGTGGTTCTGGGGGTGTTCCAGGCATTTTGCACGGCGCGTTTGCTGGCCTCCGTCCTACACCTGGCACCGAGCGGGGCGATAACGCTGGTTTATGCGCTGGGATTCTTAGGCTTCGCTGCGTTGCGGGCTTATCTGGTCATGGTGGCCGAGCGGCAGGGTTTCGAGCGCGGCGCGGCGGCGCGGCGGCGGTTGCGCAACGGTGTTCTGGCGACATTACTGGCTTTGGGGCCAGCCGGGCTGCGCGGGCGGCATTCTGCCGAGCTGGCGGCAACGGCGGTGGACCGCGTTGAGGCGATGGACGGTTTCCACGCGCGCTGGATACCGGCGGCGACATTGGCGGTTGCCGGACCCGCGCTGGTCGTGCTGGCGGTGTTCTGGGCGGATTGGCGCAGCGGCGTGGTCCTGCTGGTGGCGGGGCTGCTGGTGCCCTTTGCCATGGCGGTCGCGGGTATCGGGGCGGGCGTTGCGGCGAAGCGGCAATTTGTTGCGATGACGCGGCTGCAGGTGCGGTTCCTGGACCGGATTCGGGGCATCTCCACCATCGTCCTGGCAGGGCGGGCGGGGGATGAGGCGCTGGCGCTGGCGGCGGCGGCGCGCGAGTTGCGGGAGCGCACCATGCGTGTGCTGCGGGTCGCGTTTTTGTCTTCGACGGCGCTGGACCTTGCATCTGCGGCGGCTTTGGTGATCATCGTGCTGCGGTTTTCAGCAGTTTTGCATGGCCCGCTGGGCGTGGCGCCCACGGCCTTGTTCGTGCTGCTGCTGGTGCCCGAGTTCTTCGCGCCGTTGCGCGGTTTTTCGGCAGTCTATGCGGATCGGCTGGCGGTGGAGGCGGTAGCGGAAGAGTTCGCAGCATTGCCTGCGCCACCCTCGGCGGTGCCGGCGGCGGAAATCCGGAGTGTGGCGGCGCACGGGCTAACGCTGGGGTTTGAGGATGTCTCCTTTGCCTGGGATGCGACGAGGGGCAAGGTGCTGGACCGGCTATCCTTCCGCGTCGGCAGCGGTGAGATTTTGTTGCTGACCGGGGCTTCGGGCAGCGGCAAATCCACCATTATCGATCTGGTGTTGGGCTTCATCACGCCGGATTCCGGGCGGATCACCATGAACGGCGCGGAGCTTACAACGCTTGTCCCGGCCGCGCGGAGCAAGATTCTTGGCTGGATCGGTCAGAAGCCGATGATTTTCGCCGGGACCATCGAGGAGAATATCCGTTTTGCGCGGCCCGAAGCCGGGGCGGAAGAGCTTGCCGAGGCGATCCGGCAGGCGCGGCTGAGCGAGCTGATCGCCACGCTGCCGGAAGGCATTAAAACCGAGATCGGCGAGGGCGGATTTGGGCTTTCCGGCGGGCAGGCCCAGCGTATCGCCATTGCCCGGGCCTTTTTGAAGGACGCGCCGCTGCTGCTGCTGGATGAGCCGACGGCGCATCTCGACCCTGTGGTGGAGCGCGATGTGCTGGAGAGCATCGAGCGGCTGGCCGTAGGACGAGCCGTGATCTTGGCAACCCATTCTACGATTGCGCTGGAATTCGCACGGATTTCCGGGGCCAGGCGGCTGGATCTGGATGCGTTGCGCCATGCGCGCTTGCGGGGCGTCGCTTGAACCCGGTGTTGAAAATCGTCTCGCTGTGGCGCGGCCGGGCGGCGTGGCTCGCCTTTGGGGCGGCGCTTTCGCTGGGCGGCCTGGCGGCGGGCGCGGCGTTGATGGGCAGTTCGGGGCGGTATCTCGCAATCTCGCTGCTGGGCGGTGCGGCGCTCGTGCCCTTGGTGCTGCAAATTACGGGGTCGGCGCGGGTGGTGCTGCGCTATCTCGAGCGCGTGTTCACGCATGAGGCGACCTTCCGCGCCTTGGCGGATTTGCGGGTCTGGCTGTTCCGTGGGCTGGCCCGCTCCGCAGCTGGCGGGCTGGGCTTCCGGCGCGCAGGGGATTCGCTGTCGCGGCTGGTGAATGACGTGGACGCGCTGGACGGGTTGTATTTGCGGATTCTCGTGCCGTTGCTGGGTGCCGTGGTGCTTTTACCCATTCTGGCGGTGCTGCTGTGGCACGCGCAGCCCTGGGCGTTGTTGGCCCTTCTGCCGTTCGCCTTCGTGGCGTTTTATTTGCCCTTGCGCGCCGCGCGGGCGGCTGCGGCGAACAGCACGCGGGCCGGGCTAGCGATGGCCGGGCTACGCAGCGCCGCGCTGGACGCGCTATCCGGCTTGCGGGAGGTAAAGATCTTCGCGGCCGAAGGGCGGATGCTCGCAGCCGTGCAGGCGCGCGAGGCGGGGCTGTTGGCCGCCCAGCGGGAGCTGGTGGCGCAGGTGAGCGGGTTAAACGCGATCGCCTTCATTGCGGCCCAAGGCGCGCTGTTGCTCACCATTCTGGCCGGGCTAGCGGGCGCACCTGTATCATCCGTTCTCGTCGTGTTCGTCCTGATCCTGGCATTCGAGACGGTGCTTGGCCTGCCGCGCGCGGGGTTGCTTTATGGCCAGGCCTCGGCGGCAGCGGGGCGCGTGGTGGAGGCGGCGGAGATGAAAGCACCGGTCGCTGATCCCCCTCATCCGGCGGTAATGCCTGGGGGAAATGCGATCGCCTTTGAGCATGTGAGCTTCCGTTACCGGCCGGATCTGCCTTTCGTGTTCCAGAATCTCTCGTTGCAATTGCCGGTGGGCTCGCGCACAGCGATTTTGGGACCATCCGGCGCCGGCAAATCCACCATCGCCGCGCTGCTGTTGAAACTGGTGGCACCCGAGACGGGAGAAATCCGGCTTGGCACGGTCGATCTGGCGGCATTGCCCGCCGAGGCGGTACGCAGCCGGATCGCCTATCTCAGCCAGGGGACGCATTTATTCGCCGATACCATTCGCAACAATTTGCGCCTGGGCGACCCTTCTGCCGATGATGCGCGACTTTGGGCGGCGTTGGATGCGGCGCAGCTGGCCGAGGTGGTACGTGAATTGCCCGACGGATTGAGCACCTGGCTGGGCGAGGGCGGGCAGAATCTCTCCGGTGGGCAGGGACGGCGCCTCGCGCTGGCGCGGACGCTGCTTTCTTCGGCGCCGATTTTAATTCTGGATGAGCCCTGCGCGGGTCTCGATGCGGCAACCGAGATGGAGTTCTTCCGCGTGCTGAACGGCGCGGTAACGGGACGCACGGTGCTGCTGATCGCGCATCGGCTCACCGGCGCGGAGCAGCTTGACCGCACATGGCGCCTGACCGGCGGCACGCTGATCGCAGCGACCAGTTAAATTCCGCTTGAAGCGGCGGCAAAAAATTCTATAATAGATGCGTCCTGAATGCCTGTTGAGGGTTTGGGACATGCGCCTACCGGTCAGCCATCCGTCAAACATATGGTGACCGGCGTTTTATTTAACCTTGCTTTGTTCAGGAGGTTTAACCATGACTTACGATTTTGCACCCTTGTTCCGCACCGCAATCGGCTTTGACCGTCTGGCGCGTCTGGTGGATACCGTGCCGCAGGAGGCGGCGAGCTACCCGCCTTACAATATCGAGAAAACCGGAGAAGAATCTTACCGCGTGACGCTCGCCGTGGCTGGTTTTTCGGCCGAGGATATCGAGCTGACCGTGAAGGATAACGCGTTGATTGTCGCGGGCCGCGTGGCCGAGGAAGCCGCGAAAGGCGAGTTCCTGCATCGCGGCATCGCGGCGCGGGCGTTCACGCGCAAATTCGTGCTGGCCGACCACATGGTTGTGGAGGGTGCGGATATCGCCAACGGACTTTTGCATGTGGCGGTCAAGCGCGTGGTGCCGGAATCGGCTAAGCCGCGCCGCATTACGGTGAACACGGTGAGCAAGCCGGCGCGGACGATTGATGCGCCGTCTGCGGAACTTCCCCAGGCCGCATAATGGCCTGACAATGGGAACCTGACCATGGGAAAGGGGGCGAAAGCCCCCTTTTTCACGGCGGTGCGGCCATCAGATCCGTGCCGATAAAGGTCGGGATGACGAGGAGTACGCTGCCTTGATGCATCACCGTTAATGCCGGCCCGGGCTGCAGCGTTTTGAAATAGCGGCCATATGCGCCGGCAATGCGGGTGACATTCCCGGGCATGGCGATCAGCAGAATATTTTTGCCGATGAGTGAGCCGGGCGGAACTGAGATGCCAAATTCGTGCGGCTCCGGACCAAACACGGTCACCGGCATTTTCACGTCGCGCAATGCGTAGCCGATTTTCCCCGCATCGTACCACCGCAGGGCAGCGATAGCCTCTGTGCCCGGCGGGATCTGCGTTGTGATGGAGTCCCAATTTACCGCCTGCAATAATGGCGATTTGCCGGGCGGGAAATGATTGCTCATACCGGGTATGAGGTTGAAGTTGATTTCGGCAGTGATGAAAAGCGCAGCACCCGCCAGCAGGATTGCGGAGGACATGGCGACAGCGTTGCGCAGGCCAGGCTTCAAGCCAGCGGCCCAGTTGCCGAGCATGGGCAGCAGCAGCAGATAGCCAGGTGTTGCCCAATGATAGAGGATTTTGGTGGACGACCAGAGTCCGACCAGCGAGAACAGCACGATCGGCAAGAACGCTAACAGGCCAAACAGCCATCCGCGGCGTTCCGCAGGGCCGCGTGCCAGTGCGCGAAGCCAAACCGCGATCATCGGCAGCCATAGCCAGGGAAGCACAAACAGAGCCTCGCCGCCCCAGATGGTGAAAGGCGCCAGCGGGCGCAGGCGAAATCCCGTGGCGCGCCCCCCTTGGTAGTGGAAGGATTGCCAGTGATGGACAAAGTTCCAGTAAAACACGGGTGTAAATAGCAGAACCGCGATGACGCCCGCACCCCATGGCTCGATCCGGCGAAGTTCTCGGCGGGATTCAGAGTCGGTCAAAATCGCGACAAGCGCGCCTGCCAGTACCAGCCCCGCGCTGTATTTGCTGAGCAAGGCCAGACCCGCGAAAACGCCCCCCGCCCACCACCAGCGCGGCGCGGCCGACTGCGGTGTCTGCGCGATGCCGAGCGCGCGCGTGAGGGCATAGGCAGATGCCAGCAATGCGGCGTCCAGCGGGCCGTCCGGAAGCACCCAGCTGCCGAATGCCAATGAAAACACCGGCGAAATGCTGTACGCCACCACAGCCCAGAACGCGGCGCGCGCGCCGTAAAGCCGCGCGGTGAGCAAATAAATCAGCCAGGACGAAACCGCGGACAACACCAGGAAAGGCAGCCGAACCACGATCGGCGAAGCGCCGCCGAACAACCGCCGGCTCCCCAGCTCCAGCCACCAACTCGCCAATGGATGATCGAAATACGACGCGGCAAAATGGCCGGACGCCGCAACCATGTAGCTCTCATCAATCCCAAGCCCCGTGAACCCGGCAAATACCAGCCGGAACACACACGCCACCAAAACCACCAGAAACGCTACCCTCATGCCACGCTGCATGGCGCGGCCGACGAGTGTTGGCAAGTAAGGCCAGGGGGCAGCGCCCTTGGCCTTGCTTGCCTACTCCGCCTTAGCCCCAAGCACCGCACCGGTCGGCGTTTGGAGGATTGCGGCGAGGTGTTGGCCGGCGGGGTGGGACATGGTGAGCGCGATTTGGAGGCCTGTCCATGTGCCGAGATTGGTGATGCTTTTGACGACGTTGACTTCGGAGATGGTTGTGCCGCCGTTTTCGCCACCGCCGATGTGGTTGGTGTGTTTGGAGTCGTAGCCGAAGAGCCAGATCGTAGCGTTGCCGGTGCCAGGCCCGATTTTGAGGGTGAGCATGGGCGCGTTGGTCAGGGTGATGAGAATGTCGCCGGCGGGCGCAGCCTGCGCGGTGGCGATGGCCGCGGTAAGTTTGGCGCTGTCCGAGCCGACGAGTTGAGTGGTGCCGTCGACGACGGCTTCGGGCGTGTAGACGTCCTGCGTGTTGGTAAGGCCCGCATACCAGGCCTGCCGGTCCGTGGCGGCCTGCAAGGCGTCCGGGTCCGAGAAGGCGGCGTTGTTCCAATAGGTGATGTTGAGGCTAAGCGGGAGGATGTTTGGGTTTTTGGCGAGGATGGCGAGGAGCGAGTCGGCGGGCGGGCAGGACGAACATGCCAGCGAGGTGAACATTTCGACGACCACCGGGCGCGCCTGGGCGGCGGGCGCTGCGATGAGTGCCAAGGAGCCGATGATCATTTTTCGCAGGGGCGTTTTCAAGCAGGCTTTCATGAACCGCTAAACCAGTCGTAGCCCTGATCTTCCCAATAGCCGCCAGGGTACACATTGGTCACCGCGAGTTGCATGACGGATTTCGGGTTTTTGAAGCCGAGCTTGGTCGGGATTCGCAGGCGGATTGGCGCGCCAAAGGGCGGCGTGAGCGGTGCGTTCAGGAAGCTCAGCGCCAGGATGGTTTGCGGGTGGAGTGCCGATGCCATGTCGATACTTGAATAATAGCCATCCGCGCATTTGAACGAGACGTAGCGGCAGGTCGTATCGGCGCCGACGCGGCGCAGGAAGTCGCCGAGCGGGACGCCGCCCCATTGTCCGATGACGCGCCAGCCTTCCACGCAGATAAGGCGCGTGATCTGGCTGGTTTGCGGTAGTGCCTGGAGGGCGGGGAGGGTCCAGGCGGTCTTGTCCTGGATTTGTCCGCCAAGCTCCAGCGTGTAGCTGGCAGGGTCCACCACCGGGACCTGGCTGATATCGTAGAACGCGTTGAAGCGGGGCGGGTTGGTGATCTGGTCCGGCCGGAAGCTTGGGGCAAGCGTGTGCGGATCGAAGAGTGCTGCCTGCACGCGGTCATTCCAGGCCGCCATGGCGTGGAGGAACTTATCGGCGAGGTCCGGGTTGTTTGGGTCCTCATAATTGCAGGCGGGCAGGGTAGTGATCGCGCCCATGGCGAGCGCGCGCAACAGAATGGAACGACGGTCGAGCTTGATCATTCTTCGAGTCTCCCGCCGGTGATCATGGGCGGCAGGACTTTGGGCACCATGATGACGAGCAGCACGTGGATGATGATGAAGGACATGATCGCCGCCATCGCGAAGAAATGCACATAGCGGGCAGCGAAATAACCGCCCAGCAGGTCGCAGAAGAACCAGAGCTGCACAGGCTTCCAGATGGCGAGGCCAGAGATGACGATGACGATTCCGGCGAGAAGAACGCCGAGATAGAGGAGTTTTTGCACCGCGTTATAAACGCCTTTTTCATGGGCGAGGTTGAAGGCGAAGGCGGCTTTGATATCCTGCAACACGGCGCGCGGGCGTATCGGGAAGAATTTTTTGAAATGCCCGCTGGCACCGCCCCAGATGAAATAGATTAGCCCGTTGACCACCAGCAGCCACATGAAGGCGAGATGCCAGGCAATCGCCGCCCCCAGCCAACCCCCGATGGTGAGGATGTAGGGAATGTTGAAGCCGAAAAGAGGTGAGGCGTTATAAATCTGCCAGCCGCTTCCCAGCATCATGGAAATGGCAAGCACATTGAGCCAGTGGGTGAGACGCAGCGGCCAGGGGTGAATCGGTTTCGCACGGGGCATGGTTCGGTTCTCCAGGCACCCTTTTTGCGCCGATCGGCTGTGTTGGTCCAGGCATGGAAATCATGCCGAGACGGCATTGGCCCGTTCGGGAGGCAAGGCGGATATGGGGTGGGCCGGGATGTTCCGGCGATCTTATCAAGGAGCGTTTCGATGTCCCGTTTTATTCTGGCCGCTGTTTTTGCCTTTTCCCTGGGCGGCGCCGCGCTGGCGCAGACCATGTCTTCCATGGGCAACAGTGCCAACAGCATGGGGAGCATGAGCATGGCCCCACATACCACGCAGACCCCGGGCGCGGCGGGCGACAGCATGAAACCGGATGCGATGAAGCATGACACGATGGCGGCCGGCGGCATGAGCAACAACACGATGAGCCATAACACGATGAGCCAAGGCACGATGAGCCATAACACGATGAGCCATAACACAATGGCGCCCGACGGCATGGCGGCGACGTCCAACAGCATGAAGCCGCAGCAATAAGGCATTGAATTCTCCATGACGCGGCGCGATAGATCATCAGGCATAAAAGGGGGCTGAACATCGACACGCTGGGATCCCGCCTCGATGATCTGCTGACGAGCCGGCGGCAGAATGCCGCCTGGGATGCGGCGTATCTGGAGATTTTGCAGAAGCTGAACCGGGAGGGGTTTCTCTCCGGCATCCTCGGCACGGGGGATGTGTTCCCGGATTTCGTGCTGCCGAGTGCTGAGGGCAGGCTCGTTTCCTTGGCCGCAAGGCTGGCAAGCGGGCCGGTCGTGCTGTCTTTCTTTCGGGGCGAGTGGTGCCCGTTCTGCCGGCTGATGCTGGCGGCGCTGACCAAGGCGCTGCCAGAGATCGAGGCGGCGGGCGGGCAATTGCTGGCGCTGACGCCCGAGACCGGGGGATTGCCGCTCAGCATGAAGCGCTACCATGGCGCGACGTTCGAAGTGCTTTCGGATGTCGATTTCGGCGTGGGGCTGGCTGCCGGGGTCGTGTTCAAGATCCCGAAACTCTACCGCGAGCGGTTGGTGGCTTCCGGCAATAATTTCCCACAGCGCCATGGCAATGCGGCCTGGTGCTTGCCGGTGCCCGCGACCTTCATCATCCGCCCGGATGGAGTGATCGGCTGGCGGTTCGTGGATGTGGACTTCGCGCATCGCGCGGAGCCTGAGGATATTATCGCGGCGTTGCGGACGATCTAGGGCATGGAACTCTCCCAGGTCCGGTATTTCATCGCCCTCTGCCGCACGCTGAACTTCACGCGCGCGGCGGAGCAATGCAACGTGACGCAGCCGGCCTTCACCCGCGCGATTCAGCGTCTGGAGGAGGAGCTGGGTGGGGCGCTGTTGTTCCGGGAACGGAATTTGACCCAGCTGACCGAGCTGGGGCGCGAGATGCGGCCGCATCTGGAGGCGATGCTGGATTCTGCCGATGCGGCGGCGGCCCTGGCGTCGGCGCGGCGAAAAAATACGCAGTTGAGCTTAAAAATAGGCCTCGGACCCGGAATTGGAGCGGCGAGCATCGCCGATGCGGTGCGCGAAGTGGCAAGCATGCTGCCCGAAGTTTCCGTGCATTTCAACGAGGCTGGGCCGCCCGCTCTGATCGATGCGATGCTGACCGACACGCTGGATTGCGCGCTGCTGCCCGATGATTGCGACATGCCGGAGCGCTTGAACCGCTGGCCGCTTTATACCGAGGCGGCGGTGCTGGTTGTCCCGCCTGAGCATCGGCTGGCGGTGATGAATGCGGTGACGGCGCGGGATGTTCTGGAAGAGAATATTCTGGTGGGAGAACGTTGCGGCGGGTTCGCGCATGCGCTGGTGGCCATTACCGGCTTTTCCTTGCGGCTGCAGCGCTGCAATGGCGCGGCGGCGCAAATGCTGGATCTGGTGGCGGCAGGGCTGGGGGTCGCATTGCTGTCGGAGCGGCTGCGGGTCGGCGCACCTTTGGCCGTGCGGCGGTTCAGCGAGCCGGAGTTGAAACGCCGGATCATGCTCACAGCGGTGGCCGGGAGGCCGCTCAACCCGGCGGCGTCGAGTTTCGTCAAGCTTTGCCGGGCGCAGGCGTTTTGATAAATTTCGATTGACCTGAGGCGTTACGTCAGCGCGGCATGCGGTTCCAGGCGTCGAGCGCCGCGATTTTATAGGCTTCGGCGAGGGTGGGGTAGTTGAAGGTATTCTCGATGAAATAGTCGAGCGTGCCTTTGAGGTTGAGTACGGCCTGCCCAATATGAATCAGTTCGGTCGCGCCCTCGCCGACGATATGCGCCCCGAGCAGGCGGCGCGTTTTGAGCGAGAAGATCAGCTTCATCATGCCGGAATTGAGGCCCATAATATGGCCGCGCGAAGTCTCCCGGAATCGCGCAATGCCGCATTCGTAATGAATGCCGCGCTCGCGCACCTCTCGCTCGGACATGCCGACCATGGAAATCTCGGGTACGGAATAAATGCCATAGGGAAAAAACTCAGGTGCCGGCGGCATCGGAATGCCGAAGGCATGGCACGCGGCGATGCGGCCCTGCTCCATGGCGGTGGAGGCGAGGCTGGGAAAGCCGATCACGTCGCCCGCTGCGTAGATATGTGGAATTTCGGTCTGAAAGGTTTTTGGATCGACCTTCAACCGGCCGCGCGCATCCGCGGTGAGGCCGCAGGCGGATAGATTGAGCGTGTCGGTCGCGCCATCCCGCCCACCTGTGAAGAGCATCATCTCCGAGCGGATGCGGCGCCCATCGGCCAGCAAGGTAACAGGATAGTCACCGTCGAATTCGATACGCTCCACCTTGGCGCCCAGGCGAAGCGTGATGTTCTGCTCGCGCATCTGATGCGTGAATTCCTCGATGATTTCGGAATCGACGAAATTGAGGAAGCTTGGCTGCGGCTCGACGAGGGTGACGGCGACATCCAGCGTGCTGTAAATGGTGGCGTATTCCACGCCGATGACACCGGCGCCGATCACGGTCAGGCTGCGCGGCAAGTGGATGTGCTCGACGATGTCGTCACTGTCGAACACGCTGGTGCCGTCGAACGGGATGCTCGCGGGCCGGTGCGGGCGCGTGCCGACGGCGATGAGAATTTTCGCCGCTTCCACGAGATGCGTTTCGCCCTGCGGGCTGGTGATTTCGAGCGTGTTGGCGGTGAGAAAGCGCGCGGTGCCCAGGGCGGCCTTCACGCCGTTACGGGCGAACTGATGCTCCAGCACGTCCACTTCATGATTGAGCGTCATTTGCAGGCGGCTCGTCAGGTCTTTCGGGCCGATATCCTGCTTCACACGATAGGCGCGGCCATAGAAGCCCCGCTCGCGATAGCCTGTGAGGTTGAGGACCGTCTCGCGCAGGGTTTTGGAAGGGATGGTGCCGGTATGGACCGAGACGCCTCCGACCCGATGGCCTTTCTCCACCACCAGCACGGAGTTGCCGATTTTCGCGGCCTGAACGGCGGCGCGCCGCCCGGCGGGGCCACTGCCGATGACAATGAGGTCGTAGATATTCAGGGGCCGGGTCTTTCCTGCTTATGGGCGCGCTTGGCCATGCAAAACATGCGCCGTGGAAGGTTGCAGGAAAAATCTGGACGTGGCGGCGGTTATGGCCGGAAAATAGGCGGTTTCTGGTGGGAATTTAGGCGCAGGCAGGTGTAGCAAGGGTCGATCGGAACAACCCTTGCTACAATTCGGGTTTAAAACGTGGTGACCGCACGTAGGCCGGTGACAAATTCGTTATGCAGCCGTTGTGTCGGGTCAATCGGATTTTCGATGCCGCCGCCGGGATTGACCGTGTATTGCAACGTCGGTTGCAGGGTGAGCCACGGTGTCACCTGCGCCTGATAGGTCAGCTCGATCAGTTCCTCGGTGCCCTGGATCGGCAAGCCGGAATCCCGGTCCAGATCGGCCGTGCGGTTGCTGACTTTGCCGAGGCCGAAATCGATCCCCGCCGTATCGTTGTCACGGCCCTGCAGAGGGGCGGTGAGCGTGATGCCGGTATTGACCGCAAAGCTGATGAGATTTTGTGTCGCCGGCGCACCCATGATGCGCGCAAAGGCGTTCAGGCTGCGCGCGGAATCCGCGTTGGACTGCCAAAGTGTTTGGTCGGCTACGGCGTAAATGCTGTAATTGCCGTGATGCGGGATCGGATTGCCGTTGCTGGCGGTGTTGGCGAGGGAGACGCCGTCCGTGCCGTATTCCTGGTCTGGGAAGGCCGCGGTATCAGCCCAAAAGCCGATTTTATAGGTGCCGGGTAGGCCTGGCGGTGTGCTGCTCACCATGTCGCCGGTGGCAGGCTGGTTGGTCGTGTATTGGTACTCGGCGATGAACAGCGCGCCAGTGTGCAGGTTGAAACGGGCCCCATTGCCGTCGAGGGCCTGGGCGTCGTCAGAGAATGCGCCGCCGCCGGGATTGTCGTTGAACACGCCAGCCAGAATATCCTGATTATCGGCGGGCTTGAACTGGATCCGCGCGCCTAGCGACGAGAGCGGATAGGCCGGGCCGCCACCGTAGAGATCAGCCGAAGGAACGAGCGGCCAGCCAGCCATCGTGTTCACGAACAGGCCGGAATACTGGCTGACCATGAACTCGTTATCGATGCTCTGCTGGCCGATTTTGACGTCGGCGCGGGTATGGTCGAAGCTCTGATCGTACCAGAGCTCCCAGAGGCGTGTGCCGTCGTCGCCCTCATTGCCGTTGGCGGCCTGCAGGCTGTCCAGATATGGGCCGCTGAGGGATCGGCCATGGAGTTGCAACGCGCTGACATGGAAGGTTCCGCCCTCAAGGCCGAAAGCCTTGCCGGTGTCCACGTCGATGGTGGCGGTTGTCACGCCCTGGAGCGTCGCACCCTGCTTCACCCCGCCGGACACATTGCCGAGCAGATTTTCGCTCTCATTGATGCCGAGCGTGACGCCGATATTTCCAAGCTGCGTGCGCAGCCCGCCAATATCCCCGAGCAAGCCTGTGGTTTGGGCGAAGGCGGGCGCGGCGCAGAGGGTAAGGGCCGCGGCGCAGGCATGGGCGTGCAGCCGCCGGATCGGGGCGTTTTTCATGAAGTCTCCTGAAGGCGCATTTGAGGTTGGAAGCCCGGCTTGCGCCGGGCGTAAGGGTTCGAGACGGTTAGGCTTCGAAGAGTTTCTGGCCGATATATTCGCCAGGCTGCACGCCCGGCGGGCAGGCGAAGACGCCGCTGCCGACATGCGTGGTAAACTGGTTCAGCGCGTCGATTTTCGACATTTTATCGAAGAGTTTGGTAAAGCCGGTGCGCGGGTCCTTCTGATAGGCCTGGAAGAACAGGCCAGCATCCACCTCAATGCCCTGACGCCATGGCGGCCAGCGCTCGGCGACGAAATTGGCGCCATTGTTGAAGGAATAGGACCGCCGGAGGATCTGGCTGCCATCATTGTTCACCGGCGCGGCGAGGCGGACATGCGAGGTGTCGGGGATAATGTAGTCCCCATTCGCGTCAGTGGCCTGGAAGTTCGGCGTCTCGAATTCATGGCTACCGCCCAGCGGCGCGCCGGAGAGTTTCTTGCGGCCGAAAGTCTGTTCCTGAAAGGCGATTTTCATGCGGTCCCAGTGTTCGAGCGCGATGCGGATGCGCCGCGCCACCATGTAGCTGCCGTTCTCCATCCAGGCGGGGCCTTCCGGTCCGGCCCAGACCACCGCATCCGCCGTAGCGGCCGTCGGGTTCATCGTGCCGTCTTTAAAGCCCATGAGGTTGCGCGGCGTGCCCTGGGTTTTGTTCGCAGTGGAGAAGCCGTCCTGCACCCATTTCAGCGTTGCCATGCCGTAGGAGATGCGGGCGAGCTGGCGGACGGCGTGGAAGGCGACCTGCGGGTCGTTCGCGCAGGCCTGGATGCAGAGCGCGCCGCCGCATTGGCCTGCCACGAGCTGGTCCCCGGCAAAGCGCGGCAGGTCGGCCAAAGCGGGCGGGCGTTGCGCGGCGATGCCGAAACGATCCTGGCCATTGAACTCGAACAATTCGGGGCCGAAACCAAACGTAATGGTCAGGCGGGACGGGGTGAGCCCGGCGGCCTCGCCGCTATCGAGTCCAGGCGCGTCATCGTCCTGCGTGCCCGGTTCGGCGGGCAGGCCCGAAGTGAGGCGGGCGGCGGCTTTCGTCCAGTTTTGCAGTAGCGTGATGAGGTCCGCGCGGTTGGTGGCCGCAACGTCGAAGGCGGCAAAATACAGCGCCTCCTGCATCGGCGTGGTGATGCCGCCCTGGTATCGGCCGTAGAACGGCTCTTCCTGTGCGGGTTCGGCCTGCGGGCGTGAGGGCACGAGCTGAGCCTGCGCGGCTGGAGCGATGCCGGCCGCCCCCGCGAGGCTGGCAGCGGCGAGGAAGCCGCGCCGGGAGGGGATTTTAGGGCTCATTGGGACACCATCAGCGTGTTGAGATCGTCTTCCACGTAGTAAAAACCTTTGCCGTTCGGGAGCATGGCGATGCCGAAAAGATCGCCGCTGCCCGGCGGCGTCTGGGCTTCGTCCGTATCGGCCCATTTTGCGCCGGGCTGGGCGCCGGTTGCAGGGTCGATCTCGACGATCTGGCCATTGAGGCCATTTACGACCAACAGATCGCCATTGGGCGCAGTGTCCATGGCGAGCGGCCGGTTCAACAGGCCGTCCTTCGAGACTTCTTTGCCGGTGCCAGCCGAATCCCTGCGCGTTGCGGCATCCGCAATGGCGGTGATGCGGTTGCCGATGGCGTCCGAGACATAGAGCGTACCATCCTTGCCAAGTGCGAGCCCGGTCGGGCCGATCAGGAACACCCCGGCATCCGCTTGCGCCCCAAAACCGCTGCCGATCACGGTCTGGCCGGTGACCTGCGGCGGCTTACCGGGCGCAATGGCGAGGTCGAGCCGCAAAACGGTCGCCTTATGCTGCACGGGCTGGCCCGGCGCGCCGATGCCAAAGCCGGCATTGCTGATGAAGAGCGTGGCGGTGGAAACGTTATCAATGACGGCCATATTGCCCCATGGGTCATTGATATTCGGGCCGGAGATGGTGCCCGCCACCTTGCCCGATGAGTCCAGCACGATGAGACAGCCCGGACCGAGGGTTTTCGTCGTGCCATCCGTGCTCGGCGCGCTGCCGACGATAACCCACCCGGATTTCAACATCGTCATGGCAGTGCCGAGCCCGACGCCGCCGGGGCAACCCGGCAGGTTCTGCGGAATGGCCGCGAAAGTGGTCAGCGTGCCGGTGGATGGGCGGTAATCCACGATCGTCGTGCCGGTGCCCTGCAGGTTGCCGCTATTGTTAAAATTATCGACCAGCACGTCATCCCTTTGCACGCTGCCCACAGAGGCGGGCGCGACGATCAGAGCGTAGGGATTCTGGTCGCCGTTTGCCGGCACTGTGGAGGTGAGGAGATGGTGCTGCTTGAGCGTGGGCAGGAAGCCGGACTGCGCATAGGCAGCCGGCGCGGCGAGGGCCAGGGTCAGCGTTAGAATCGATAGTCGGCGCGGCATGGTTCGGTCCTTTTAGTAATGCAATTCATTCTCAACTGATAGGCGTGAAAAGGCGTTTTTCGTTGGCTTTTTTATGCGTCGGTGCCAGCCGGGAAGGCGATGACCGGGCCTTCGACCGTGAGCCAGACATCGCTCCCGGGCGGCGGTGCCGCATGGCTGAAAATACGGGCGGTGATGTCCTGCGGGCTTCCCGGCAGGCTGAGGCTGATCACGGCGTCATGCCCGTAAAACGTGATTTTATGCACGGTTGCAGAGACGCCGTTGCCGGGCACGCCGTTGAGCTTGATCTGCTCCGGGCGGACCATGATGTTGACCGGGCCGTTCACCGCGTCGGGTGCCGCCAGCTGGCCGAGCGGGGAGTCGACCCAGCCATCGGCCGCGACGCCGGGGGCGAATACGGCCTCGCCGATGAAATTGGCGAGCGCCGGGCTGGCAGGGGTTCGATACAGGGTTTCGGGCGCGCAAAGTTGGGTCAGAAAGCCGTTTTGCAGCACGCCAACTCTAGAACCCATCGAGAGCGCTTCGGACTGGTCATGCGTCACGAGGATGGCGGTGGCCCCGGAGGCTTGAATGGCGGCGGCGACGGCGGCGCGGGTGTCCGCGCGCAGCCCGGCATCGAGTGCCGAGAAAGGTTCATCGAGCAGCACCAGCCGGGGATTGGGCGCGAGCGCCCGGGCCAGTGCGATGCGTTGCTGTTCGCCGCCGGAGAGGTCCTGCGGCGCGCGGTCAGCATAGGAAGCGGGGAGCTCGACCAAAGTGAGCAGTTCATCTACGCGGTGCCGGGCGCGGCGCTCAGCGCGCTTGAGCCCGAATGTAATGTTATCGGCCACGCAGAGATGCGGGAAGAGGGCCCCCTCCTGCGCGACATAGCCAATGCCGCGCTGCTCCGGGCGGCGGAACATGCCTGGGCCGGCCAGGGTTTCATCGTTTAACGTGATCGTGCCGGAATCGGGACGATCGAACCCCGCGATGAGGCGCAGCAGCGTGGTTTTGCCGCCGCCGGACGCGCCGAGAATGGCGACGAGGGTTTTGGATTCCACCGCAAAGGAAACATCCTCTAGCACCTTCGCGCCGTTGAAGCTTTTCGCCAGATGGGAGATTTCCAGAAAGGCCATCAGACCACCGTCACCGGCGCATAGATGCTGGCGGCGCCGAAGCGGTGGGCCAGAAGCCAGGAGGCGGCCATGGAGATGGCGGCCATCACCGCCGCATAGGGCGCGGCGGCGGCGAAAGCGAGGGTGGAGGTGTCCGCCCAGACCTGGGTAGCGAGCGTTTGCGTGCCGATGGGGGCCAGCAGCAGCGTGGCGGTCAGTTCCGTGGTGATGGAAATGAAGACGAGTGCTGCGGCCGCCCCCATGCCGGGTGCTGCGAGCGGCAGGGTGACGCGCAGGAATACGGCGATCCGGCCCAGGCCGAGGGATTTTCCGGTTTCCTCCAGCACAGGCTGCGCCTGCATCATGGCCGACCTCACGCTGACCAAAGCCAACGGCAGAAAGACGATGCTGTAGGCGATGAGCAGCAGAAAGGCGCTTTGATAGAGCGGACGAATGCTATGGACGGTGAGCGAGACCAAAGCCAGCGCGACGACGATGCCCGGGATGCTCTGGGCCAGATAGGCGGCGCGCTCCAGCAGGTTGACGAGCCAGCCTTGGTGGCGCGCGGCGAGAATGCCAAGCGGCAGCGCCAGCGCAAGGGTGAGCGCGGCGCCGCCGGCACCCAAATATACAGACGACCAGGCCGCCTGCGCCACAGCGGGCAGCGACGCGGCGACGGGCGCGGTCGCGGCATCGCCGGGTTGCAGCAGCCAATAGACGATCATGCCAAGCGGGACGCCGATCGTGAGCAAGGCCCATGCGCCGAAGGCGATGGCGGCGGGGAAGCGCCACGCGCCGATAAAGTGGCGGATGGCGGCACGACGTGTGCCGCGCGCGAGGCGGCCATAGCGTGCGCGGCCGCGCACGAAATATTCAGCGGCAAGGCAGAGCGTGCAAAGAATGACGAGGATCATCGAGAGCAAGGCCGGTTCCGCGCCTGAGAATCCAGCCCGATAGGCGGAATAGATGGCGGTAGTGAACGTGCGGAAGCGCAGCAGGGCAAAGGCCCCGAATTCCACCAGCGTGTCCAGCGCCACCAGCAGCATGCCGCCAAGCAAGGCAGGGCGCAGCTGCGGCAGGATGACGCGCAGGAAGACCGACCAGGCGGAATTGCCGAGCGCGCGGGCGGTTTCCTCCAAGGCCGGGTCCATCTCGCGCAAGGCGGCGGCAACGGGGAGATAGACCAGCGGATAATAGGATACCGTGACGACCAGCAGCGCGCCGGAAAAATCCGCCAGCGAGGGGTTGAGCGAAACCCAGGCATAGCTGGTGATAAACGGCGGAATGGCGAGCGGCACGACCGCGAGAACCGCGAAGAGGCGGCGCCCCGGGAGATCCGTGCGTTCCACCGCCCAGGCCGAAGCCGTGCCGATCAAGGCGCAGGTCATGGCGGTGCAGGCGATCAGCAGCAGCGTATTTTCCAGCAATTCGCCCACCAGCGGCCGCCAGAGTAGCGTTACCGCGAGGCTGAAACCCGCACCCGCGGCGCTGGCGGCTGTGACGCAAAGCGGCAGCAGCACCAGCAAGGAGGCGAGGCAGCAGCAAGCGATCAGCGCTGCGGAGGGGCGGCCGCTTGGCATGTTAGATGAGGCCGGCCTGCTGCAGCAGCGTTCCGGCGTCCTGGTCATCGCCCAGCGCGGCGGCGGCGATGGCAGGGGGCTGCAGGTCTTTGAAAGGTTTCAGCAGCTTGTTGGGCGGGATGCCGGGGCGCAGCGGATATTCAAAATCCACCTCGCTCTGGCCGAGCAGGGTCTGCGCCTTCGGGGTCACCAGAAAGGCGAGGAATTTTTGCGCTTCCGCCTGATTATGGGAGGATTTCAGCACGGCGGCGCCGGAAATGTTGACGAGCCCGCCAATATCGCCATGCGGGAAATGATAAAGCTTGCTGTCAATCTTGGCTGGGCCGAGATCGGTATATAGCCGCGCCCAGTAGTAGTTATTAACGATGCCGACCGCGACATCGCCGCGCGCAACGGCGGCGACCACGCTCTCGTCATCCTGGTAGATTTTGGAATTGGCCTTCAGCCCCTGCAGCCAGGCCAGCGCGGCGGCCTTGCCGTATTGCTTGATGACGGCGCTGACCAGCGGCAGGAAGTCGGAATCCGATGGCGCGATGCCGAGCTTGCCGGCCCATTGCGGCTTGGCGAGGTCCAGCAGGGAAGCCGGGAGGGCCGTTTCGGGAATGAGGGAAGGATTGTAGTCCAGCACGTTTTCACGCGCCAGAATGCCGAGCCAGTCGCCATCCGCCGCATTGTACTTGGCCGGAATTTCGGCGAGCGTGGCGGGGGAGACCGGTGCGAGGAGCGATTTTTCGTCCAGCAGGTTCAGCTCCGGCGAGTTTTCGGTGAAGAAGACATCGGCGGGCGAGTCCACGCCTTCCTGCAGAATCTGGTTCGCGACATCCGGGCCCTCGCCGGTATGGACGAGGACTTTGATGCCGGTTTCCTGCGTGAATTCGGCGGTGAGCATGTCCACCACCTGCTCGTGTTGCGCGCTGTAGAGGGTGAGCGTCTGGGATTGGGCCTGGGCAAAGGATGCGGTGCCAAACGTGGCGGCCAGTATCGCGGCGAAACAGAATGGCTTTGTGGTCACGGGCATCCCTTTTAATGCGAATGAGAACTATTCTCAATTACTTGACATATTCGTACGTGACCAGTATCGCGCTGTCAATCTGCGTCAGCCGCTAAAGATTTAAATTTGTTTCGGAAGCGTGAAACCCGAATTCCCGGCCTCGCACGGCCCCGAAGAACCGGTAGCTTAGCTCAGGTCGACGGAGACCGGCACATGGTCCGAAGGCTGGGTCTGGGCGCGTTCGGACTTATGGATGGTGACGATGTTCAGCCGCTCCGCGAGGCGCGGTGAGAGCAGGGCGTGGTCGATGCGCAGGCCGGAATTGCGGTCCCAGGCGCCGGCCTGATAGTCCCAGAACGTGTAGAGCGTCTCCGTTGGATGCAATGCGCGGAGCGCGTCGGTCAGGCCCGTCCAAATGAGCGCGTTGAAGGCGCTGCGGGTTTCCGGGCGGATCAGCGCATCATTCGCGGGCAAGGCGCGCGGCGCGAAATCCGCGTCGGTCGGGCAGACATTATAGTCGCCGGCCAAAACAAAATCCTGGTCAGCATCGAGCAGCGCCTGGGCGTGGGCGCGCAGGGCCGCCATCCATTCCAGCTTGTAGGCATAACCGTTATCGCCGTTGGAATTGCCGTTGGGGAGGTAGAGATTGCCGATGGTGAGGTTGTCGGTCGTGACCTCGATAAACCGGGCATGGGTGTCGGCTTCCGTCATGCCAGGGAGTTTGCGGCAGGCGATCTCCACCGGGCCGCGGTGCAAAATGGCCACCCCGTTATAGGATTTCTGGCCGACAATGACGGACTGGTAGCCCAGCGACTGGAAGGCGAGGGCGGGAAACTGATGTTCCTCGCATTTGATTTCCTGCAACAGCAGCAAATCCGGCTGCTCGCGCTCCAGAAAAGCCGCGACATGGGATTCGCGGGTGCGGACGGAATTGACGTTCCACGTGGTTATTTTCATGATTTAGGCCGGTGTGCTGAACGAGATTGATTGCTTCGGGTCACGCGCATGCCCGCATCCGCATAACATTTGCGGGATTAATCGACCGAGAAGGACGTGCCGCAGCCGCAGGAGGAGGTGGCGATGGGATTTTTCACCGCGAAATGCGCGCCCATCAGCGAGTCCTTAAAATCCAGCTCGGCCCCGGCCAGGAATTCGAGGCTCGTCTGGTCGACAAAAACGGTGGCGCCGGAGGCCTCGATAATCAGGTCATCGACATTCTGTTCGCTCGTGAGATCGAACTTGTACTGAAAGCCCGAGCAGCCGCCGGCGAGGACTTCGACCCTCAGGGCTTTCGCGCCGGGCTCAGCGGCGAGAATTTCGGCCACACGTCGCGCGGCGGATTCGGAGAGGCGGAATTGGTCCAGTGTCTGGCTCATGGGAGAGATATAGCGCGTGCGGGCCTTGGAGGTAAGGGAGGGGATGCGTTAAAGGCTGACATATGAGCAAAGCCCCTTACGCGGTGCATGGCGCGCAGAGCCGCGGCCGGCAGTATCAGGAAATCCAGTCGGATGATCGCAGCCCGTATCAGCGCGACCGCGACCGGGTGGTGCATTGCTCGGCCTTTCGCAAATTGCAGTATAAAACCCAGGTCTTCGTCACGCGGGAAGGGGATTTTTATCGCACGCGGCTCACCCATAGCCTGGAGGTCGCGCAGATCGCGCGCAGCATCGCACGGCATCTGGGGCTGGATGAGGATCTGACCGAGGCGCTGGCGCTCGCGCATGATCTGGGCCACCCGCCCTTCGGCCATGCTGGGGAGACCGGGCTGAACGAGGCGCTGGCTGCCTTTGGTGGGTTCGACCATAACGCGCAGAGCCTGCGGGTGGTGACGTTTCTGGAGCACCGCTATGCGGCTTTCGACGGGCTGAACCTGAGCTGGGAGACGCTGGAAGGCTTGGCCAAGCATAACGGGCCGCTGATGCAGCCGCCGGAATATATCGCTTCCTTCGATGCGAAATTTCCGCTGGAGCTGCGCCGCAACACCTCCGCCGAGGCCCAGGTGGCGGCGTTTGCGGACGATATCGCTTATAACACGCATGATCTGGATGACGGGTTGCGGGCCGGTTTGTTCGACTTTGCCGATATTCTGGATTTGCCGCTGGTCGGCGATTTGCTGCGCGAGGCGCAGACTTTAACGCCGCAAAAAAACCGCGTGCGCCACGAGCTGAGCCGCCGGGTGATCAACGCCGTCGTGCATGATGTGATCGCGACTTCCGAGAAGCGACTGGCGGCGCTGGCGCCGACGGATGCCGAGGCGATCCGCGATGCAGCACCCGTCATCGGATTTTCGCCGGAAATGGCGGAGGCGAGCCAGGCGATCAAATCCTTCCTGTTCGAGCGCATGTACCGGCATTGGCGGGTGAACCGCATGACACATAAGGCGAAAATGGTGACCAAGGCGCTGGGGAGCCTGTTGTTGGAACGGCCTTATCTGCTGCCCGAGGATTGGCGGGTGCGCGCCGGCAAGGCCGAGACGGAGCAGGCCGCCGCTGCGGTGCGCGATTATGTCGCGGGCATGACCGATAATTACGCGCTGGAAGAATATGCGAAGCTGACGGACCCATCCGTACGCGCTTGATTTTAAAGTTTTAGGTGGATTTCGATGGCTGAGAATTTGTTTTCGTTGGTGCGTGGCTGGGTGCTGGAGGATATGGCCGCGCTATTGCCGGAACTGACGGAGGAGGTGCGCCGGCGCATCGAGGTGACACCGACGAAGGACGCCGCGCATGGCGATATGGCCAGCAACGCAGCCATGGTAGCCGCCAAGGCGGCGGGCAAAAATCCCAGGGAGCTTGCAACTGCGCTTTCCGAGCTTTTGGGCGTGCGTACCGGCATTGCCAAGGCAGAGCCTGCCGGGCCTGGATTCGTGAACGTGACGCTGGAAGCGGCGGTTTTGCTGGCGCAGCTGCCGATCATTCTGGCGGCGGGCGAGGGCTACGGCCAGGGGGCGGACCGTACTGCGGTCAACGTCGAATATGTCTCCGCGAATCCGACCGGTCCGCTGCATGTCGGGCATTGCCGCGGGGCCGTGGTGGGCGACGCGCTGGCGAATCTGCTGGCCAAGGCGGGCTATGCCGTGACCAAGGAATATTACGTGAACGATGCCGGGGCGCAGGTGATCGCGCTCGGCCGGTCGGTCTATGTGCGATATCTGGAGGCGCTGGGCTTGTCGGCGGAAGCCTATATTTCCACCGTGCCGGGCGGGATGCAGTATGGCGGCGCGTATCTGCAGCCCGTGGGCGCGGCTCTTGCTGAAAAATACCGCGATGCGTTTGCCGAGAAGCCGGAATCCGAATGGCTGGACATGTTCCGGGAATTCGCCGTGGACGCGATGCTGGAGCTGATTCGCGAGGATCTGGCGGCACTCGGCGTGCGGCATGACATTTTCTCCTCGGAGCGCGCAATGGTCGAAGCCGGTGGCGTGGAACGGGCGCTGCAGGAATTACGTCGCCGGGATTTGATTTATCGCGGCATTCTGGAACCGCCGAAGGGCAAAACCCCGGAAGATTGGGAGCCGCGCGAGCAGGAGTTGTTCCGTTCCACGCGATTCGGGGACGACGTGGACCGCCCGGTGCAGAAATCCGACGGCAGCTACACCTATTTTGCGAATGACATCGCTTACCATGCGGACAAGGTTTCGCGCGGCTTCACCGCGATGATCGATGTGTGGGGCGCGGACCATGGCGGTTATGTGAAGCGTATGCAGGCGGCGGTGCGGGCGCTGGACGATGCGGCGCGGCTGGATGTGCTGCTCTGTCAGATCGTCCGCGTGATGAAGGATGGCGCCCCGGTGCGGATGAGCAAACGGGCCGGAACCTTCGTGGAATTGCGGGACCTGATAGATGAAGTCGGGCCGGATGCCGTGCGGTTCATCATGCTCATGCGCAAATCCGATGCGCAGATGGAGTTCGATTTGAACGCGGCGGTGGCCCAGACGCGGGATAATCCGGTATTTTACGTGCAATACGCCCATGCGCGCTGCCGCTCCGTATTGCGGGCGGCGGGCGACGTGGATGCAAACGCGCCGCTGGAATCGCTGGCGGCACCTGAGGAGCTGGCGTTGATCCGGCGGTTGATCGGCTGGCCACGCATGGTGGAACAGGCGGCGGAGGCACGCGAGCCGCACCGAATCGCGTTTTACCTGTATGAGTTGGCCGGGGATTTTCACGCTTTGTGGAATGCCGGGCGGGATGATGCGGCGTTGCGGTTCATTCAGGCCGATCGGCCGGCCGAGAGCGCGGCGCGGATTGCCCTGGTGGCGGCGACGGCGACCGTATTGCGCAGCGGGCTCGCGGTGCTGGGCGTCACGCCGGTTGAGGAGATGAGGTAGGATTTGGCGGTTCAGGACGACGACGAGTTTGTCTACCACACCCATCGGCCCGCGCAGCCGATGGACCCTGCGATCCGGCGCATGGCGCTGGGGGCGGGCGCGGTTTCCGTTATCGTGATCGGCGTGGCTTTGCTCTGGAGCGGCGTGCACGGCACCGGATTCGGGCCGCCGCCCGTCATCATGCCGCCAGCGGGGCCGATTCGTGTGGCACCTGCTAATCCGGGTGGGTTGAGCGTGCCGGGGGCGGATGAACAGATCATGTCCGGCGATGCGTCACAGGGGAACCCAACACTGGCCCCTGCTCCGGCCGCGCCGGCCATTGCGCAGCTCGACCAGGCCGCAGGGGTGCCTTTGGCGCTGCAAGCACCGGCACCGCCGCCAGCTTCCGCCGCGCCCGGAGCGGCGGCGCCCGCCCAGCAGAGCGGCCCGGCGCAGGTGCAGCTGGCGGCGACGCCGAATGAGCCGGGGGCCGAAGCTGCGTGGACGGCGTTGCAGGCCAGGCTGCCGGGGCTGTTGGGCGGCAAGACACCAGAGATTTTGCCGGCGGTGGTGGATGGGCAGAGCATCTGGCGGTTGCGGCTCGGCGGGTTCAACTCTCAGGATGACGCGAAAGCGTTTTGCGCTTCGGTCATCGCCAAAGGCGCGGCCTGCACGGTTGCGGCGTTTTGAAGCCGGTCATTCTTGGGATTTCCGGCGTTTCCTTATTGCCGGAGGAACGGGCCATGCTGCGCCGGCACGGGCCGCGCGGCGTGATTTTGTTCGGACGAAATATTCAAAATGCCGTGCAACTAGCTGATCTTGTAGCAGAGTTGCGCAACGCCCTACCGCCCGGTGCGGTGCTGATGGTGGACCAGGAGGGCGGGCGGGTCGCCCGGCTGCGGCCGCCGCATTGGCCAGCCCTTGGACCCGCGGGCGATTTAACAAGTTCTGAGGCGGCTTATGCCCATGGGCGTGTGCTTGGCGCGATGGTGAAAGCGGCAGGGTTCGACGTCGCCGCAGCGCCGGTGCTGGATCTGCGGCTGAAGGGGGCAAGCGACGTGGTGGGCGACCGCGCGCTTTCTGATGATCCGGAGGTGGTGGCAGCGCTTGGCCTGAAGATTGCCGAAGGCATCATGGCGGAGGGCGTGATTCCGGTGATGAAGCACGTTCCAGGCCACGGGCGGGCGTTGGTCGATAGCCATGTCTCGCTCCCGAGGGTGGAGGCTTGTGATCTATCGGCGGATTTTCTGCCGTTCGAACGCTGCAAAAATCTGCCATGGGCGATGACGGCGCATGTGATCTATGCGCAGTATGACCCAGCGTTTCCGGCGACGATTTCGGCGAAGGTGATCAAGGACATTATACGCGGCGAGATAGGGTTCCGGGGTATTCTGGTCAGCGATGACCTTGCCATGCAGGCGCTGAGCGGAACCCCTGCGGCGCGCGCGGTGGCGGCGCTGGCGGCGGGGTGCGATATTGCACTGTACTGCCCCGGCGACATGGAAGGTAATCTGGCCGTGCTGGAAGCTGTGAGCGCATGAGCGCGGATACGCTGGATATTGTTTTGGCGCTGGTGATCTCGGTGGTGTTGCATGAGCTGGCGCATGGCGCGGTGGCGCGGCTGCTGGGCGATACCACGGCGCAGAAGGCCGGGCGGCTGACGCTCAACCCTATCAAGCATGTGGACCCGTTCGGCAGCATTGCGGTGCCGGTGATTTTGGCGGCAAGCCAGCTGGCGACGATTGGGCATGTGGATTTCATGTATGGCTGGGCGAAGCCGGTGCCCATTAACCCCATGGAATTGCAGCTTAAAAGACAGCGCTATCCCAGGCAGTTGATGGCGCTCGTGGCGGCGGCGGGTCCGGCGATGAATTTTCTGCTGGCCCTGCTGGGCGGGCTGCTGCTGAATGTCGGGCGCGCGCCGGTGTTTTTTGGCTATTTCATTCTCATCAATCTCACGCTGGGCATATTCAACCTGTTGCCGGTGCCGCCGATGGATGGCGGGCGGATCGCGGTGGGGGTGCTGCCGTTGGGGGCTGCCCGGCTGGTGGCGCGGGCGGAGAAATTCGGGATCGTGGCGGTACTGTTGCTGCTCTTCGTGCTGCCGACCGCTTTGGGGCAGTTCGGCGTGCGGTTCGACCCGTTTCAAGATGCCATGGGGCGGATCTTGCCCTGGGCGGTGCAGAAGGTTTTGCTGGTAACGGGGCATGGCAGTGGAGTCTGAGGCGCTCGTCTTGCAGCTGGAAGGGTTCGAGGGGCCGCTCGACCTGCTTCTGGAATTGGCGCGGGCCCAGAAAGTCGATCTGGCGAAAATTTCCATTCTGGCGCTCGTCGAACAGTTTCTGGCGGTGATCGAGGGAGCACGCCGGGTGCGCCTGGAGCTTGCCGCCGATTGGCTGGTGATGGCGGCCTGGCTAACCTGGCTAAAGTCCCGCTTGCTGGTCCCGGCTTTGGGCGAGCCGGAGGATGCCGAGACTGCGGCCGAGTTGCTGGCGGCGCGGCTGGTGGATTTGCAGGTGGTGCGCGCCGCCTCGGCCTGGATGGGCAAGCGGCCTCAGCTCGGCTGGGACGTGTTCCAGCGGGGGATTCCCGAAGAATTTACCGAGACGGATCGGAGCAAGCTCCGGCTGGAGATGAGCGGGTTGCTGAGCGCCTACCTCGCCGCGCGGCGACGCGCGGGGGCGAAGCAGCAATACAGGCCGAAGCCGATGATCTACCATTCCGTACAGAATGCGCTGGAACGTCTGGCCCGGCTGGTCGGCAGTTTGCCGGACTGGTCCAGCCTCGAAGCATTTTTGCCCGAGGGGTTACAGGACGGCCTACCGCGCCGCGCGGCGGTTTCTGCTACGCTGGTCGCGGGGCTGGAGATGGCCAAGGATGGGCGCGTGGTGTTGCGCCAGGATGAGCGGTTCGCGCCGATTCTGGTGCGTGCGCGCGGGGATGCGGCGGCGGCGGTGCGGGAAGTTGAGGCCAGTGAAGGCGAGCAAATGGATGAGTGAGGATTTGAAACCAGCCGTACGGCTGGCCGAGGCCGTTATTTTCGCGGCGACCCAGCCGGTGACCCTGCGCACGCTGGCGAATTTGCTGCCCGATGATGCGGATGTGGAGGCCGTGCTGGCTGCTCTGGCCGCGGATTATGCTGAACGCGGCGTGAATTTGACCGAGGTTTCCGGCGGCTGGCAGTTCCGCACCGCGCCGGATATAGCGCCCCTCTTGCGCAAGGTCGTGGAGCTGCCGCGCCGCCTGCCGCGCGTGGCGATGGAGACTCTGGCGATTGTGGCCTACCACCAGCCGGTCACGCGCTCGGAGATCGAGGAAATCCGAGGCGCTGCGCTTTCCCAGACGACGCTCGACCTCCTGTTGGAGAACGGGCTGGTGACGCCAAAGGGCCGCCGGGAAAGCCCAGGGCGCCCTACGCTTTGGGGGACGACCCCGGCATTTCTGGCGCAGTTCGGGCTGAACGATCTGCGCGATCTGCCGAAGCGCGAGGAATTGTTGATCGACCCGAATGGCCCAGCGCTGGGGAGCCCGGCTGCTGACATGCTGGCAACCGAAGCCGCAACCGAGACTGAGGCTGTGGCCGAGGCTGAGGCCGGATCGGAGCCTGATTCGGGTATCGAGGCGCAAGTCGATGCAGCGGCTGAAGTCTCGGAGGGCGGACCGGAAAGATGACGCTAAAGATCACCCGGGAAAATTTGCTGAACGGCACCCTGCGGGCGCGGCGGGCGGATTACGCGGCGAGCGATCCCTCCCTGCGCTGGCGGACGGATGGGGAGATGGCAGCAATCCTGGAGGAGATTTTGAGCCGGCACGACGCCACGCAGGATTTATGGGTGTTCGGCTATGGCTCCCTCATCTGGAATCCGGCTTTCGAGTTCGTGGAGAAACAGCCGGCTCTTCTGCATGGCTGGCACAGGCGGTTCTGCCTTAAAATGTTCATCGGGCGCGGCACGCCGGAGACTCCGGGGCTGATGCTGGCGTTGGACCATGGCGGCGCCTGCAAAGGTGTGGCGTTCCGCATCGCCGCGGAGAAGGTCCGCGAGGAGCTGGGGATTTTATGGCAGCGGGAAATGTTTGGCGGCGCCTATCATGCGCGCTGGGTGAATCTGGATATGGGTGGGCGGAAAATCAGCGCCGTGACGTTTGTCATCAACAAGGACCATCCGCGTTACATCAAGGAGCTGAGCGTCGAGCAGACGGCAGCACTCATTGCAACCGGTTGCGGGGATCTCGGCTCGTGCCGGGAATATCTGGAGAACACCGTGTCCCATCTGCGCGAGCTGGGGCTGACCGATGCCGGGCTTACCCGGATTGTTGCGGCTTTGCCCAAGCGCTGATGCTCTGCTAACCAGCGCGCATGTTTGGATTTTCCTGGGCAGAGATCGGTATCATCATGGCGGTGGCGCTTGTAGCCATCGGGCCGAAGGATTTGCCGGTCGCGATCCGCACGGTCACCAGTTTGATCAAGAAGGCGCGCGGCATGGCGTCCGAATTTCAGGGCCATGTGGATGAGATGATGCGTGAGGCCAATCTCTCCGATGTGAAGACCGAGATCAACAAGCTAAGGAAATTCGACTTCAAAGGTGCGGCGGAGCAGACGATCGACCCGGATGGGACGCTGCGCGAGACGATGAAGACGACGGTGGAAGGCGCGCCGGTGATGGCGGCAAAGCCGCCGGAGGAGGAATTGCCGGATTCCCCCGCCTTCATCCCGCCCGATGCGGCGCGCAAAAAGCCTGTCCCGGCGTTCATTCCGCCAGGCACAAGGCGTTGGGGGTTCTGAACGATGGATACTGCGACAACCCCGCCACCGCCGCCGGAAGACGAGATCAACGATAAGGAAATGCCGCTGCTGGAGCATCTGGCGGAGCTGCGGCGGCGCCTGCTTTGGTCAGCCGGCACGTTTCTGGTCGCATTCATCATCTGCTACCATTTCGCACCTCGAATTTATGAGTTTCTGGCCGCCCCGCTCGCCCATGCCATGGAGGCGCGAGGCGAGAAGCCGCAGCTCATCTACACCGCTTTGTTCGAGGCGTTTTTCACCTATGTGAAGGTCGCGGTATTTGCGGCGGCGTTCGTGTCCTTCCCCGTGGTGGCGGCCCAGCTTTGGCTGTTCGTGGCGCCAGGCCTTTATAAGCGCGAGAAGCGCGCAATGCTGCCCTTCCTCGTCGTCACGCCGATCCTGTTCTTCATGGGTGGCGCGCTGGCTTATTATGTTTTTTTCCCCGTGGCTTGGCGGTTTTTTTTAAGCTTTCAGACGAGCGGGGCGGGGAGCGATGTTCAGATTCAGCTGATGGCAAAGGTGAGCGATTACCTGGATGTCGTGATGAAGCTGATTTTCGCTTTCGGGCTTTCCTTTGAATTGCCGGTGCTGCTGACGTTGCTGGGGCGGGTGGGAATCATCACCTCGGACAGCCTGCGCAAGTACCGGCGCTACGCATATGTGGGATGTTTCATTCTGGCCGCCATCATGGCGCCGCCGGATGTGCCGTCCCAGTGTTTAATGGCGGGGTTGCTGGTGTTTTTGTTTGAGATTTCCGTATTTGCCGTGAAGATTGCCGAGCCGAAACTACCGGTGGAGGACACCGATGCATGACATCAAAGCCATCCGGGAGGATGCGGCCTGGTTTGATGCTGCAATGGCGCGGCGGGGGATTTTGCCGCTGAGCGCTGAGCTGCTGGGGCTGGATGACAATCGCAAGGCGGCGGTGGCGCAATTGCAGCTATTGCAGGCGAGCCGCAATGCGCTGGCCAAGCGCATTGGCGAAGGTAAGCGGGCGAAGGCCGATACCAGCGCGCTGGAGGCCGAGGGCGCTGCCTTGCGCGGGGAGATGGAGGCGCTGGAGGCCGAGGTTCCACGGCTGGAAGGCTTGCAGCGCGAGATCATCGCCGCCGTGCCGAACGCGTTGGATGCCAGCGTGCCGGCGGGACGCGATGAGGCCGACAACAAGGTTGAAAAAACCTTCGGCGCGATCCGGAATTTTAGCTTTACGCCGAAAGAGCATTTCGAGCTCGGCGAAAAACTGGGGCTGATGGATTTCGCGGCGGCGGCGAAGATCGCGGGGTCTCGCTTCACCGTGCTACGCGGCGCGCTGGCGCGGCTGGAGCGGGCGTTGGGGCAGTTCATGCTCGATGTGCATGCCGCCGAGCATGGCTATTCCGAGACGACCGTGCCCCTGCTGGTGAATGATGCGGCGGTGTTCGGCACCGGGCAGTTGCCGAAATTCGCCGAAGATTTGTTCAAGACGACGGATGGCCGCTGGCTGATCCCGACCGCGGAGGTTCCGCTGACCAATCTCGTCGCTGGGGAAATTCTGGCGGTGGACCGCCTGCCGGTGCGCCTGACCGCGCTCACCCCCTGTTTCCGCTCCGAGGCGGGTTCCGCCGGGCGGGATGTACGGGGGATGCTGCGCCAGCACCAGTTCCCGAAAGTCGAGATGGTGAGCATCGTGCGGCCTGAAGATTCCGAGGCCGAGCACGAGCGGATGACGCGTGCGGCGGAGGTGATATTGGAGCGCCTCGAATTGCCGTATCGGCGCATGTTGCTTTGTGCGGGCGATACCGGGTTTTCGGCGGCAAAGACCTATGATCTGGAAGTCTGGCTGCCGGGGCAGGGGATGTACCGGGAGATTTCCTCCTGCTCCAACATGCACGCCTTCCAGGCGCGGCGGATGAACGCGCGCTATCGCGGGGCGGATGGCAAGCCGGATTTCGTGCATACGCTGAATGGCTCAGGCGTGGCCGTGGGCCGGGCGCTGATCGCGGTGCTGGAAAATTATCAGAACGAGGATGGTTCGGTCAGCATTCCGGCGGTGCTAGCGCCGTATATGGGCGGGCTGGAGCGGATTTCAGTTTAAGAGACTGTTTCAAAAGTCACTCTGGTGGCCGTCTAGCTGCGATTTTGTGCGCTCCGCTGCTCACGACCTGAAGGTAGCTCCGCTCCAATGCTCGAAAATCACCCCTATACGACTCACCAGAGCAACTTCCGAAACAATCTCTAGAGTGCGATGACATTAAGATGAACCGCTCGTGGTTCAACTTAATGTCTGAATCGCCCTCTAAGCTGTGATTTAGAGGCGAATTCAGACATTAAATCGGATCGCAAAACGATTCGATTTAATGTCATCAGGCTCTAAGATTTGGGGGCGGCGAGGCGCCCTCCCGCGATGGTTACTCTTTGTCATCAACCGGCAAAGCCAAAGCCGGGACAAGCCTATTGTAACAGGTTATAGACCCCAAAGCTTGTTGGGGAGTGTTGCTTGGTGGTTGAACCGGTAGTGCGGCGGCGCGGCATTAAAAAACGCTGGATTTTCGCGGCTTTACTGCTCCTTCTTATCGCTTTCATTTGGTACCGGCATTCCGGCAGCAGCACGAAGGCGCATGCACCGGCACCCCAGGCGGTTGGCGTTGCCAAGGCGGTGGCAGGCTCCATGCCCGTGACTTTGGACGAGTTGGGCACGGTGACGCCGTTGGCGACCGTGACGGTGCTGCCGCAGATTAGCGGTTATCTCACCCAGGTGGCCTTTACCGAGGGCGAGAACGTCACGCAGGGGCAGTTCCTGGCGCAGGTCGACTCGAGGCCGTATCAGATCGCGCTGGAGCAGTATCAGGCGAGCCTGGCCAAGGATGAAGCGGCGTTGGCGCAGGCGCGATCGGACCTCGCGCGGTATCACCAGCTCGCGGCGCAGGACTCCATTTCCGCCCAGCAAGTAGCCGACCAGGAATTTCTGGTGCAGCAGGACGAGGCGGCGACCCAGGTGGATCAGGCGAATATCGATAATGAGAAGTTGAACCTGGTATATTGCCACATTACCTCGCCGGTGGCCGGGCGGATCGGGCTGCGTCTGGTGGACCCTGGGAATTACGTGACCTCCGGCAGTTCGACGGGTCTCGCGGTGGTGACGACGATTTCGCCTACCACGGTGGAATTCTCCGTGGCGCAGGCAGATCTGGCGCCGGTGCTGGTGCGGCTAGGGCAGGGGGCGACGCTGACCGCGACCGCCTATGCCAGTGACGATTCGACCAAGCTGGAAGACGGCGTGCTGAGCGCGGTCGACAACCAGATGGACACATCCACCGGCATGGTGAAGCTGCGCGCGACCTTTGCGAATGCCGATGGCGCGCTGTTTCCCAATGAATTCGTGAATGTGCATTTGCTGGTGAACACGCTGACCGACGCCACGCTGGTGCCGAGCCCCGCCGTACAAAGCGGCGCGCCGGGGAGTTATGTATATGTGGTGAACCCGGATGACACGGTGAGCGTGCAGAATGTGACGACCGGGCCGACGGATGGCACCAATACCGTGATTACCAAAGGCGTTTCCCCCGGCGACGTGGTGGTAACGGACGGTGTGGACCGGCTGAGCGACGGGGCGAAAGTGACCGTGGCGATCACGCCGACTTCTGCACCGAGCGGTCAGGGTAAAGGGAAAGGGCGGCACCACCATAAGCATGGCGATTGGGCCGGCGGTGGCGGCGGGGATTCCTCAGGCCAGGCGCCCGCCGCACCGTGAATCCGTCCCGGATATTCATCCTCCGGCCAGTGGCGACCTCGCTGCTGATGATCGCCTTCGTGCTGGTCGGGCTGGTTGCGTTTAAATTCCTCTCGGTCTCGGCGCTCCCGGATGTCGATTACCCGACGATCCAGGTGCAGACCTTCTATCCCGGTGCCTCGCCGGAGGTGATGACCTCTTCCGTGACCGCGCCGCTCGAGCGCCAGCTCGGCGAGATGGAGGGGCTGAACCAGATGTCCTCGGCGAGTTCGGCCGGGGCTTCGGTCATTACTTTGCAGTTCGATTTATCGTTGAGCCTCGATATCGCCGAGCAGGAGGTACAGGCGGCGATTAATGCGGCGGGGAATTTGCTGCCGAGCGACCTGCCGGCCCCGC
>Ga0116227_10002111_pt1 | contig 45437 bp, 40 predicted proteins | sample S1TSphgellanicum_FD_89693 | JGI IMG/M metagenome (GOLD analysis project Ga0116227, IMG submission 89693) | Host-associated microbial communities from peat moss isolated from Minnesota, USA - S1T2_Fb - Sphagnum magellanicum MG | ecosystem: Host-associated > Plants > Peat moss > Unclassified...
AGCCGTAACTTTTTGTCATTCTGAAGTTTTCTGCAGTTGCTTGCTCCTACTTCATCGTAGTCTAGCGGCGTGAGACATTTTCGCCCCCGCGGCTGGCTCGCGTCTGTTTCCCAACGCCCTCTCATTATGAGTGGCGGGGCCGGCCCTTGACGGCTATGGGGAGTGCACGGAAGCTCGCATCCGACACCGACGCGGCCGCGAAGACGTTGCCGTATGAGGAGGCCTACGCGTTCGCATCGGAGGCCTTCTACAACGCCGAGTACGCCGAATGCCGGCGGCTGCTGCGATTTGCGGCCGGACGGAACCGGGCGGCGACCGCGGTCGCGGCCTTGCTGGAAGCCCGATGCGCGCGCTACGAATCGGACGTGGACGCGTGGTATACCGCGGCGGACCGTGCCTTCCGCGATCACCCCGAAGCCACCGGCCGTCTCGAAGCGCTCGCGCTTCGCAGCCTCGCGCGCTTTCGCCAGAATCGCCTCGACGAAGCCAACACGGACGTCGAGCGGCTGCGCGAAATGATGCGCGCCGATCCGTGCGCCGCGCTCGGATGGCCGAATTATCTGCTCGCGTACCAATTATGGGCGAGCGCAGACTACAACGGCGCTGAGACGCTGCTGCATCGCAATATCGACGGGGAGGCCGTCGTCCCGGCGAGCATTTCGCTGCTCGGTTGGATTGAGGTAAAACGCGAGCACTACAAGCGGGCGGGCGCGCATTTCTTCGATGCGTTGCGGCGCGAACGCGAGGCAACCCCAACGAGCGTCCGCCTCGTCTGCACGATGGTCTATGCCGCCACGAACATGGCGGTCGAGACGGTCGATCTCTCGCTCGGCCGAAAACTTCGAAAATATTTCGACGAACTGACGTGGCCGGCGAGTCTCGGCGTCGACCGCTTCAACACGATCGTGCATTTCCGGTTCCTGAGCCTGCTCGAAGGCGACCTGAGCGACGCGTGGGTGCTCGCCCGCGAGAGCGCGGTTCGCGCGCCGAGCGTTCCACACGCGGCGATCGGCGAAACCCTTGCGGCGTCCGGAAGCCGCATCATCGGCGATGCCGTTTCGGCAAAGCTCCAGTTCGAACGGGCGTGGGAATTCTTGCGCAAACACCGCTGGGGCGCAGCCGACGCCGAAACGCGCGTTGCGCTGACGTATTTCGCCTACGAGGCGGCGACGGAGATGCCGGCGGAGGCCCGGAAGGCGATGACGCTGTACGACTCGCTGACCGAGCGGAGCTTTCCGGAGAACTCGCTCAATGCCGATCGGCGCGTTGCAGCCTTCGAGGCGATGGCGTCGGCGCGCATCGCGGAGGTCCAGGGCGAAACCAGCCGCGCGATTCGTTTCTATCGCGAGTCGCTCGCGGGCTGGCGCGAACTCCACTTCGATATGCGCGCCGCGATGGTCGCGCTCGACCTCGAACGGATTACGAACGACTCGTCCTATCGCGAGACGGTGGCGCCCATCCTCGCCCGCGCACCGAAGGCGTGGTTCGCGCATCGGACGCTCGCCACGATCGAACTGCTGCCGGACATCACGCCGGCCGAAAAACTCGTGCTGGGTCTGCTGCTCGAGGGCAAGAGTGCGCGCGCGATCGCCGACGATTTGGGCCGCAGCGTGCACACGATCAACAACCACACGCGCAAGATCTTCAAGGCGTTCGGCGTGACCTCGCGAGCGGCCGTGCTTGCACGTTGCGCCGCGATGGGGGTCACGCCGCTGCACTTCGGACGTCGTTCCTAAACGCAAAACGCTAAACCGGCGTCCCGCCGGTAATGACGTCGACGAACGCCCGAACGAGCGCCATCGCGGCTTCGAACATCTGGACCGTACCTTTCGCAAGCGTCCGAGCGGCAAGGCGCCGCAGGACGTGCGAAGGATAGGGCCGGTGCTACGACAGAGGTCTGTCCGGTCGTATGGCGCTAAAGCGAAATCGCCGCGCCCGGCGCGGACGCCCGGTCCGCGTATCGTTCCCCCATGCGAGCGATCGTGTCGCGCGCGAGCTCGACCGCCTTCGGCGGTGCGACCACCGCCGCTTCGACGCCAAAGCCGAACGCCCACCGGATGGCCTCACCGAGGTCGTAGACCTCGAAAGTGAAGAGCGCCGAACCGTCCGCACGTAACTCGAAGCGTTGCCGAGCCTGCCAGGTGCGCGCGATGACGGCGCCCGCGATTCGCGGCGAGAGTTCGACCGTCACGTCCGTGCTCGCTTGGGCGCTCGTCTTGAAGAGGCCGATGGCATCTTCGCCGCGATAGGCCGGCGGGATCGCGCGTTTCCGGAACGTCCCGGCTCGCGCAATCTTGCCCTCGATGCGGTCGAGCGCGAATTGCCGCCACCCGACCCTCGGCCGCACGTCCCAAGCGACGAGATAGTAGCGGCCGGCGTAGTACGTCGTCGCGTAAGGCTCGACCGTCCGTTCTCGCGAGCGCGAACCGCCGGCGTCCGGGTAGCGGAAGCGCACCATTGCGGAACTCGCCCAGGCGCTGCGCAGCGTCCGATAGATTTCGCCGACGGCCGTTTCTGCGACGAGCCGCGGACTCGCGACGTGGAGAAACCGATCGACGTTGCTGCCGCCGATATCGACGACGCTCCCGATGCTCGCCGCGACGACGTCGCCGAAGGCGGCGGCGACGGCGCGGAGCACGTCGGCCCCGTCGGCGGGCGCGTTCGGGATGCTTCGTTCGTGCGGGGGCTTCTTCAGTCGTACGGTCAGTTTTGTCATCGGGGTGAGTTCGAAGCCGTAGTCGCGTCCGAGGGCACGCAGTTTGTTGATGTCGCGCTTGAACGTTTTCTCGTCGCGTTCGAACCGCCGGCGGTAGACGGGTTCGAATGCGGCTTCACTCCGCCGCAGGAGCTCTAGAAACAGAAAAAAGAGCCGCTGATCGGGTTCGCCCGGCTCGTCGGCGCTGCGTACCGCTTTCGGGTCGAAAGCGAACTGGACGGAACCGGGGGCTTCCTTGACTGGCCGACGCATGGGCAGTACTTGCCACAGAAGGCCGCGAGCCCCTTGAGAATCGTTCGCGATCGGGCCGTCATGCGGATCGACCGGCCGGCGCGCTCGTGCTGCGCCGGTCGAGCTCGGTGCGAACCGTCACCATCACGTCTTGCGATGTTCCGTCCGCGTTCCGCAGCAACCACTCCAAGTAGTCGCTCGGAACCGCGGACATCGGTTGGCCACGGTGACGCCCGAAGGGAAGCGTTGTTAGGACCCGGGGCCGATTCATCGCCTCGATGGCCGAAGCCACGTCGTCGACGCCGCCCTGATCGAGATAGCGTTGCACGCAAACGTCGAACACGCGGCTCGTGACGATCGCGTCACCGAGTGCGCGATGCGCCGAGGCCGCGTCGAGCGCCGCGTCTTCGATACCGAGATGATATCGGAGTACCTGATTCTGATAGTTCGGCGCGTCGGCGAGGACCATGCGGGCGAACCGCATCGAGCACAGCGCCGGCAGGTCGCGCAGAAACGTCAGGAAGCGCAGATCGAATGAGGCGTTGTGCGCAACGACGACCGCGGCCTGGGTCATCGCGCGCAGCCGGCCGGCGACGTCCTCGAGACGCGGGGCTCCGCGAACGTGCGCGTCCGTCAGATGGTGGACGGCCGAGGCGACTGCGGGAATCGGGCGCCCCGGATCGACGAGCGTGCCGAACGTCTCGAGGCGTTCCCCGTCGCGCATGAGGACGCAGGCGACTTCGACGACGCCGTCTTGCCGCGGATCCATGCCGGTCGTCTCGACGTCGACGATCGCGAAGGTCGTGTCGCGAAAGCGTTTGCTGTCCATCACACCCGCATCGTAGCGAGTGGGTGTGACAGCTGTATGGCACCGTTACTTGATCGTGACGCTCACCCGCGACGATTGGATTCCGTTCGTAACGACGACGAGATAGCTGGGCCCGGTCTCGATGTCCGCGGGGACGTCGAAGTTGGTCGAGACCGTCGCGTTCGAGCGTACCGCCATCGAACTATGGTCGTGCGTGCGTGCGAAGGCCACGTGTCCGCTCGCAGCGTTCGTGATCGCGACGAGCGGATAGTTCGTCGCCGCTTGCGCGTCGTCGCCGTAGGCGTTGGCCTGCGAGACCCCGTTGAAGTATTTCCCCGAGATCTTGTAGGTCTTCGCGTGCACCAGGGTCTTCGGCACGGAGCCGATTACCGGCGCGTATGAAACGGCCGGATGCACCTTCGGCGTATAGATTTCGACATCGTCGGAACCGTCGGTCTCGAGGACCTGCCCCGTCGGAAGCATGAGCAATCGATATTGGTACGACGAGTTGTTCGGCGCGTTCGGCGGACCCGCGATTCGAGCGAGCGTCTTGCCGTTGAAGATGAAGAAATACGATGGCGACCGATAGATTCCGGCGCTTGCGGCCATGAGCACATCGCCGTTGGTGAGCAAGGTCGCGGGACCATCGGCGATGTCGACCTGCTGCCCGTCGATGACCGGCAGAGTCGGACCGGCCGTCCACTTGTTCGTGGCGGATTGGTAGATCGCCGTGGCGCCGGTCGCACCGACCACGAGCACGGAGCCGTCGGGGCGGAGCATTTGGGGACCGATTTCATAAGCGGCCGTCAAGTTTACCGGCGTGCGTCCCGCCGTTGCCCAGACCGCCTTGGACGGATTGAAGAGCTCCGAGTTCGGCGCATCGATCACATTGGCGTCCAGCACGGTGCCGGCGGGCAGCAGCGTCCAGCCTTCCTCGGAATTGTCATCCGCTTTGCCTTTGCCGACCTGCGTCCACGTCAACGTACTTTCGTCGAATTCGGCCTGGACGTTGGTGCAGCAGTTCCCGATCGTGTACGTTCCGTCCGGCAACACGACGCTTTGGCCGTCGCCGATGTTCGCCCAGCCCGTGGGCGGGTTGACCGGTGTCCACACGTCGGTCAATGGATCGTAGATAGCGCCTTGGTTCGTCTCGACTTCGTCGTAAAAATTGTACTCGCCGCCGTTGACGATCAACTTCCCATCGGCTAGCACCGCCGACGCGAAATACAGCGGTCCATAGTGGCCGGGCAGGCTCGCTTTCTTCGTCCACGTGCCGTTGGCGTAATTACCCGTGTTGTCGGGTGCGAGGCTATACCAGGCGGATTCGTTATCGCCGATCATTACGGTTCCGTCGGTCATCAGCAATGCGGTGCCGGCACCGTTTGCTCCGAACGGCGCCGGCGCCGTGACGGGTTGCCAGCCGGCGGCCATGGCGTTGATCCGGTCGGCATTGGTGATCCGCACGCGCGGTGCGGGCGGCCGCGCGGGGGTGTGCCGATACGGCAGCGCCGGGCGCCCGAAGAAGGAGCCGTAGCGCGGCGCAAGCACGGTCGGATTCGCGGACGCGACCGAAGTACTCATGGCGCCGCAGGCGAACGTCAAAAGGGCGAGTCGAACGAAGCTCGTCACGATGTCCTCCGAATTTCAAGTCGCGGCGGAGCGTGAAGCTTCGTCGTTGACCGCTCGGTTGTCTTCACTTCTGGCTTTACCTCCCGCCGACGGACGTGAGACCGGCTCACGCGATTTTTCGCGACGACCGCGCCGCAAAGGTAAAGGAGCGCAGCCGTCCGTCCCGGAGGGAAAACAGATGAATGCGCGGAGCGTGAAGCGCTTGCGGCGACGACGTCCGCTCCGCTAGCCGTCGTCCGAGGTTGACGCGTTCTTCGTTGTTCGAGGCCGCCTCGATGCGAACCACGTGCAGGCGGCCGCGCGGGTCGCGAACGGACGCATCGAAATCGGCGCCGGGCGCCTCCAGCCGGTCCGATTCGATCGTCAGGAGCCGGCGCCCGAGTTTCGATGAGAACAAGCGCGCGGCGGCGCGCACGGTCTCGACCTCCAATTGATGCAAGCCGAGCGCGTCCGTGTGCCGCCCGTTCTTCCGGATCTCCGTGCCGAGCATTTCGAGCGCGCGATTGCCGAACGATCGCGCGTCGATCTCCCCGAGGCGCATGCGCCGGACCGCCAGCGCGTCCGCGAGTGCGGCACGCACCGCCGCCTCGACGAGCCGCGGTGAGCGGAAGAGGAAGGCCAGTCGTTGCTCGTTCATACCTCGCCGAGAATGACACGTCGCTGTGCCAGCGTGTCGGCACAGCGAAAAATCGAGCTTAACGCGCGCTGATCGGAAAAGGGAAATGCCGCTCGCCTCGATGAGTATAGTTCAGCGCCTATGACAAAAAATTATCATACCTTCGCGATAGTGCTGTGTCATACGTGTGGCACTCGGATCACCTACACTACGCTCACCCTATGACGACGACCGTGATCGATCCCGACCTCTCAACCGCACAACGCGCCGCCGTCATGGCGGACGGCAACGTCTTCGTCGATGCCGGACCCGGCACGGGAAAGACGCACGTCATCGTTGCGCGCATCCGGCGACTCGTCGCCGAGGGCATCGCGCCGCAGCGCATCCTGGTCGTCACGTTTTCCCGGCGCGCGGTTGCCCAGCTCCGCTCTCGGATCGCGCGCGAGACCGGGTTCGCCTGCGAAGTCCGCACCTTCCACGGTTTCGCCTCGCGTCTGTTGGAGGCGGACGGGCCCCGCTTCAAGAGCCGGCGCCTCCTCGACGCCTTCACCGAGACACTGCTGCTCGACACGGCCATTAAACGTAGTTCTTTTGCGACGCTGACGCAGGCCGCGCGCATGTCCGAACGGTTCCGCGACGATTTCTCGCGATTCGTCGCTGATTTGCGACGCGCCGACACGGCCCGCGTACGACGTCTTCGCGACACGGCTACTCCACGGCTGCGCGATCTCCTCGGCGCCCTAGACCGGCTGACGGCAATGCACGGCCTATTGCGCGCTTCCGATCTGGACGACTTGATCTCACGCGCGGTCGACGCGCTCAAAGACGAGACGAGCCCCGCATCTCGCTGGCTTGACGGCCGCTACGCCCACGTCTTGATCGACGAATTTCAAGACGTCGACGCAACGCAGCTCGATCTGGTCGCGCACCTCAACGCAACGCTGTTTGCCGTCGGTGATGCCTCGCAAGCGATCTACGCCTTCCGCGGCGCGCTCTCGAATGTAATCGATCGGGCGGTCGAGCGGTTCGCGATGCGCACGCTGGTGCTCGACCAAAGCCGGCGTTGTCCGCAGATCATCTGCGACCTCGCCAACCGGACCCCGTTTCTCGACGCGAAGCGGCTGGCGTCGGCGAGCGACGCGAACGGGTCGGTGACGGTCCGCGTCGCACGCACGTCGCTCGATGAAGCCGCGCTGATCGCCGATCGGATCGAGGATGCGCTCCGCGACGGCCTGGCACCGGAAGCCGTCGCCGTCCTTGTGCGTTCGATGCGCCCGCTCGGACCTGCCCTCGAAGCGGAACTGCGCGCGCGCAACGTCCCCGTCGCGGGCGGCGGCCGCAACGCGTTTCTCGGGGATCAGAACGTCGAGGCGCTTCGCCTCGGACTCCGGCTAGTGGAATGTCCGTCTGAGCCGGATCGTTGGGCGGCGTTCCTTGGCGTCTCGCCGCTTGGGTTCGACGTCCTTCGCGTACGCGCCGCGCTGCACGGCCGTTCCTTGACGTCTCTCGAGGACGGGATCGCTGCGCTCACCGAGGCCGGTCTCGCGGGAGCAACGAGCGCGAGTGACCTCGCAAGCGCGTTACGCGCCGCTTCGGAAGCGTTCGTTGCGAACGATATCGGCCGCGCCGCACGCCGGCTCGTCAACGGACTCGGTCTCGCCGCGCACGCCACCCGGGATGCCGGCAACGATGCGAACGTGCGGGCCGCGGTCGGCCGTCTCGGCCGAGTCATCGAGGCGCTCTCCGGCGCCCAACGCCATCTGGCCAAGCTTGGCGAAGCGATGAGTAGCGCGAAGGTTCTCGAGAAGCTCGAGGAGCGTATCGAGGCGCTCGCCGCTGAGGAGGCGCCGGCCGATGACGTTCCCGGCGTCCGGTTGCTCACGATTCACGGCGCGAAAGGTCTGGAGTTCGACCTGGTCGTGATCGGCGATGCGGTCGAGGGCCGTTTCCCGGCGGCGGCCCGCCGTTCGACCCTCTTCGACGACGAATCGCTCGACGCTGCCCGCGAGGCGGGCGTCGAGTTCGTCGATGCGCGCGAAAACGCGTCGCTTCGCGAGGAAGCCGCGTTGTGGTACGTCGGGGTCACCCGGACCCGCAATGAGTTGCTCGTCACATATGCAACCCACGGTGCGGATGGAGCGCCCCAGGGCGCTTCCCGCTTCATACCCGCGGCGAACCAACCGATTGGGGGTCCGTCTTTTGAACGCCGCCTCGATCGTTATGAAGATCTCGTCCGCGCGAGCGGCAATCCGCAGGTCATGGCGGCGGCGCGGGCTTTACTCGCCGATTCGCCGGCACGCGTCGCTTTGCTCGAGGAGGGCGCCGCGGCATTTGCGGCGCTGCCGGAACGGCCCGTCGTTTACGATCGGAACGCCGGCGTCAGCGGAGCCGACGCATGGCTTGCGTGCCCGCGCCGTTTCTACTACAAAAACATCCTCCGCCTAGATGACGAGCCCAACCTGCAGGTCGACTTCGGGAACGTGCTTCACGCGCTCCTCGCTGCATTCCATACTGAGTTTCGGAACTTCACGTCCGTTTCGCAAGGCGATGTCGCGACGTGGAAAGGGCGGCTCTTGGCCTTACGCCAAGCTGCATGGTCCGCGTGGCAAGAACGTGGTTTCGAGCCGGCCGCGAAGCGCGACGCATACGCGCGCTTCGCGGATCGCGTGCTTGCAACGTACGCGGAAAATCTCGCCGATGAGGCGGCCTCGCAACCGTTCACGGTGGTCGGCTGCGAATACCGGATATCGAGCACGTACGGCGAGGGCGCTCTCATCGGGAAGCTCGACCGTGTGGATCGCATGCCGAACGGGAGCTTGATCTTGCGAGATTACAAATCCGGCCGCATGCAAGATCCGTTCGCTACGACGCTAAAGAGCGCAACCAAGGAGGGCGAACCCGTACCCGGCGCTGTGCCGGCTTACTTTCGTCCGCAACTGGCACTCTACCGGCGTGGCGCCGAAGCGGCATTCGACGGCCCGGTCGCGTGCCTCCAGTACATCTACTTCAACGGTACGAAGGACAAGTTCACGCCCGCCATCGGATTCGATTCGCTACTCGTCGATGACGTTAACGTGCCGCGGCTCGCCAAACTCGATGCGTTGATAGAACGAGACTTCGTCGCGGCCTTCGCTTGTGGAGTTAAAGGCTCGATCGCCACCGCGGCGGACGAGGCGACGTGTCGATCCTGTGCCTTCAAACGGATCTGCCCGGGACCCCAATCGTGCTGACGGAAGAGGATACGCTTACGCGCGAACAGCGCGCCGTCGTTGACGCTTCTCTCGATGGTCCCTTTATCGTCGACGCGGGTGCCGGAACGGGTAAGACCTATACCCTGGTTCGCCGCGCCGTGAGGCTCATCGAGGAAAGCGTTCTCACGCCTTCCGAGCTCCTGGTCGTCACGTTCACGAACAAGGCCGCAAATGAAATCGGGGTTCGTCTTACCGGCGCCCTGGCGAAGATCCACGTGTACGAGTTGCCGGCGTGCGGGACGTTTCATGGGATCGCGGCCGCGTTGCTGAACGAGTTCGCCTACGTAACGGGTGACTCGCCCGACTTACGCACGATCGACGATCCACGCGCTCGCGCCGTCTTTCGCAAAGCTTATGACGAATTGCTCGCCGGAAAGCTCGGAGTCGACGTGTCGGCGCTACCCATGCTCGATCGCGAGGATGTCCTGGTTCGCGACCTCGCGTCGCTCGCGATGTCGCTCAAGAATCGCGGCACGACCGTCGATGCCTTCGAACGCGAGGCCTTGGCGGCGGTGCCGTATCTTCGGACGATTCCGTTCGGTCAAATTTTCACACCGGGTTCCAGAACGCCGCGAAAGGACCCAAGACCGGAGCCGGCGCGCACGCCCGACGAGCGTGCGGCGGAAGCGGATCGCGAGGAGCGCAACGTCCGGGCCGTCGCGGCGATGTTCCGGCGTTTCGACGCGCTGCTCGCGGGCGAGGGGCTTCTAACGTACGGCGATCTGCTGATGCGGTCGGTCGCGATGCTGAACGACTTCCCGGCAATCGCCGAACGCCTTCGGCGGCGCTGGCGGCACGCGCTCGTGGATGAATTCCAGGACACGAACCCCCAGCAGCTGGCCTTCATTCGCGCGATTTTCGGAGAAGACTTACGCCCGGTCATGGCGGTCGGCGACGTGCGGCAGGCCATCTATGAGTGGAACGGAGCGGACCCGCTCGGAATCGTCAAGCTCGCACAGCGTCCCGGCACGACGGTGTTCCCGTTGACGCAGAACCGCCGCTCGTTTCAGGAAATTCTCGACATCGCGCACAGGGTGCTACCTGTCGAAGGCCCCGGCGCGACCAAGGAAGCGCTGAACGCGCTCGCAGGACCGGCGTCCCATCCTGCCGTCCGGCACGCCGTGTTTTCGGATGGCGACGACACGGCGGCTTGCCGCGAATCGGAAGCTCGCGCGATCGCAGCAGAGATAGCCGCACTCGCGGCAGACGGCGTGCAGCCGCGCGATATCGCGATTCTGCTGCGGTCGCGGCCGGCGGCGCGTACCTACGCGAAAGCCCTGCGCGATCGCGGGATCGCGTCCCGCACGTATGGCGGCGTCGGGTTCTTCGACGCTCCGGAGATCGTCGATGCCGTCTCATGGTTTCGTCTCGCCCTCGATCCGAGCGAGCGCGCCGCACTGGCTCGCATCATGGAGAGTCCGGCGATCGGTTTCTCCGACGGCACCGTCGCCAAACTCTTCTCGGAGACGCGCGACACGCTCGACATCGTCGCGGGCACCCTGCCTGCGTGGTTGCACGCCGACGAAACGCGGCGCATCGAACGTTTGCGGGCGACGCTCTCCATTGTGTCCCGGTCCTTGAGCCTGCCCCTCGCCGACGCCGTCCGCACCGTGCTACGTGAGACGGCGGTCGACGCCGCGCAGATCGCGTGGAACCCCGATGCGGCGGCACAGATCGAGGCAAACGTCGCAAAACTCGTCTCGCTTGCCGAAGGATTTGCGAAGGACCGTCCGCTCGCGCGCCTCGGCGACTTCGTCGCCGAAATCGACGAGCGCGCCGAGCTCGAAGACGATGAGTCCGAAGCCGAGCTTAGCGGGGACGAGGTCGCGATCATGACGATCCATGCCGCGAAAGGTCTCGAATGGGAGCACGTCTTCATCGCTAACGTATCGCCGCAGACGTTTCCGAATTCGCGCGGCGACCGGGGGGAGACCGTAGTCCAGGACCCGCGGACGAAAGCCCTGGCATTCGCCTTCGGCGCCGACGGAATGCGGCCGCTTCGCTGGTTCCTGCGCGAAGAACACGATCCGCTCACCGGACAGCGCTTCGAAAAGAAAAAGAACTCGGAGCGCGCGGAAGAGCGTCGCCTCTTTTATGTGGCGCTCACGCGCGCGAAACGAAGCGTCTGGATCTCCGGCGTTAGACCCAGTGCCAAAGGCAGCATGTTTCTCGAAGAGATCCTCGCATACGTTGCGGATCGCAATGCCTGCCGTGCCTTTCCGACGCCCGATGATGTCGGAAGAAACGCTAATACTCGCCTTGTAACGGATGCCAGGCCTTCGCAATTGGCCGACGTCGGACGGCTAGAGTCACGACTCGCGCGCCAACCGTCCCTCTTCGAACCATGGCGCGGCAAGCTGTCGTACACCGCCATCTCGACGTTCCGGACGTGTCCGCGCCAAGCGAGATATCGCTACGCACTCCAAGTTCCCGACTTCCGCGAAACGCCCGACGTGGAACTCGCTGATTTCGATGAGCCCGCCGGCTACCGGCGTACGATCGACTCCGCCACCTACGGGAATATCGTCCACCGCGTGCTCGAGTGGGCCGCCCGGGCTGGGATCGACGGCCGATCGTATCAACTCGAAACGTTGGTCGACGACGCACTCGCCGAATTCGAAAGCGACGGCGACGCATCGCTGCGCGATCGCGTCACCACCGCCGCGGGGCGGTCGCTCGACGTCCTGAGCGAGTACACGCCGGTCGGTGCCGAAGTGGAATTCGATACGACGATCGCGGGTACGAGCGTCGGCGGTTTCGTGGATCTCGTCGCTCGAGATCGGGCGGGCGACATTTGGATCGTCGACTACAAGACCGGCCGCATTCCCGACGATGCCTTCGCGTTGCAACTCGCACTCTATCGGATCGCGCTGCGCGAGAAATATCCACACGCCCGCCTCGCCATCCTGCGCATCGCGGACCACGGCGTATCGCTGATCGAACCGCCGATCCCGCCCGACGCAACGGTCGAACAAATCGTCCGAGCAGCCGCACCGATGGACCGCGACGAAGCGCATACGGGCGTGCAATGCGGGACGTGCCCGTACGCCGGCCGCCTCTGCCCGGAAGGTGAGGCGGCACTTCGATGACCGGCGCGCGCACGGCACAAAAACAGTACACGCTCCTCGGTCCGGACGGCCCGTACGCGAGCCGCACAAAAGGCACCTTCGGCGGCTGGAACGGCGGCAACTCGCCGGATCGCAAGATCTACGGCCGGCTCGACTGCAAGAGCGCGCTAGCGCGAATCGCACGCGGCCAATACGTCGGCCGGCGCGTGTTCTTCGCCGATGAAGCCGCCGCCATCGCAGCGGGCTACCGGCCCTGCGGCGTCTGCATGAAAGCCGAGTACGCCGCCTGGAAAAACCTCGGGTCCGAAGAGCAGGGGCATCCTTCGGCAACGGCCGGCTCCGGTGATTTGCGACACCGAGCCGGTAGTGTCGACCACCTACACTACGAAAAACCAGAGGCGGTTCAAGGAGCCCTCGATTATGGCGATTGAAGAATTCATCAAGCACTGCCGCGGCGCCGTTCGCATCACCCTCTCCGACGGTTCCGCGCAAAACGGCCGGTTTCGCACCGATATCGTTACGCCGACGGCACTTTCCGCGTACTTTTACGGCGACCATCACGACGTATCGCTTCCGATCCACCTGATCGACACGATCCAACATCTCGAGGAAACCGCCCTCGCCTCCTAGACGAGTGGACACGCCCGTCGCGAGCTAGTTATAGCGCGACGGCATCCGCCCGGAGCGTGGTGTGCGCGCGCAGTCGGCGGTGAGAAATTTGCGGAGCGGATCGTACTCCTCGTGACGCGTTTCGCGACGCGCCGGGGCATGGGGAGCCGGCGTAGTGGCTCGCACGATCGCGAGGTTGCGAGCAACGACCTCGTCGAGTTCCGGCACTTGCTCGCCGGCCGACCGATCGATCGCGACGAAGGTCGTGAGCGTCCGGCGCGAGAGCTGGTGGACGGGCTGGAAGTCGAGGGTCAATTCGGCGAGCGGTTGCCCGCCGAGCCCCGCTTCGCAGCGGAAACGGACGAGCACGTAGCGTTCGTCATCTTCACCGAGATCGCCGCAGTGGACGATGATGTCGCCGCCCTCATGCGTCACGTCGTAGCGACTGAGCACCACGGCTTCGCGGACCGTTCGATCCGGCGTGATGCGCAGGACCAGATCGCGCGCATGCACGTCGCCCAGACGCACGTCGCTTCCGTCATGAACCCCTGACAGACTGACCAGGAGCAGCGCCTGCGCGTTCGCGAGGGTTTCGATCGACGTGTGGCCGAGGCGGTACGACAGCTTCATGGTGCGGTTGCTCTCCCAGATACGCGCGGGTTCGTCCTAATATATTCCCAGAATTGACTATATAGGAAATTTCTGGGATACGCCTTGAAGCCTGCGGTAATTTCAAGGCGCGACGAAACGGCGCTCGAGCCGTTGCCAGCACTCGAAATACGTCGCCTGCAATTCCGCGGACTCGAGCGCACGCCGTGTCGGGTGGATCGCGCGGCGCGTTTCGAACATGAATGCCATCGTGTCGCGGATGCGGTTGGGCTGCTGCGTGTCAGTAGCCGAGGCCCGCTCGAACGTCTCGGCGTCGGGACCATGCCCGCTAAATGAGTTGTGCAGGCTCGCGCCCCCCGGGACGAAGCCCTCTTCCTTGGCATCGTACACGCCTTCGATCAACCCCATGAATTCGCTCGCGAAATTGCGGTGGAACCACGGCGGCCGAAACGTGTCTTCCGCCACGAGCCAACGCGGCGGAAAGATCACGAAGTCGATGTTGTCGGTCCCCGGCGTGTCGCTGATCGAGTGCAAGACGAGAAAGATCGACGGATCGGGATGGTCGTAGCTGATCGATCCGATCGTGTTGAAGCGTCGCAGGTCGTATTTGTACGGCGCGTAGTTCCCGTGCCACGCGACGACGTCGAGCGGCGAGTGGCCGATCGGCGCGGACCACAGATGCCCCATGAACTTTGCAACGAGCGCGAAATCGCCGGTGCGATCCTCGAACGCGGCGACCGGGGTCAGAAAATCGCGCGGGTTCGCGAGCCCGTTCGAACCGATCGGGCCGAGATCCGGCAGCCGGAACAGCGCGCCGAAGTTTTCGCAGACGTATCCGCGAGCCGCGCCGTCGGGCAATTCGACGCGAAACCGCACGCCGCGGGGGATCACGACGATTTCCTGCGGTTCCACGTCGAGCGTCCCGAGTTCGGTGCGGACGCGTAAGCGCCCGAGCTGCGGAACGATCAGCAATTCGCCGTCCGCCGAATAGAAGAAGCGGTCCAGCATCGACTGTGTGGCGGCATACAGATGGATGGCGCAGCCGGTCTGAGAGGCCGGATCGCCGTTGCCGGCCATCGTCACCAAGCCGTCGATGAAGTCGACGGGCGACGTCGGCATCGGCAACGGATCCCAGCGCAATTGGTTCGGCGTCGCGGCAAGGTCGCCGAAGTGCGAAACGATCGCCCCGTCGTCGATGCGCGCGAAGGGCCGGTGCACGGCCGCGGGGCGGATCCGATAGAGCCACGATCGTCTGTTCTCCGACCGCGGTGCCGTGAACGCCGTGCCCGACAATTGCTCGGCATACAATCCGAACGGCGCCCGTTGCGGCGCGTTCCGGCCGGCCGGCAGGGCGCCGGCGATCGCCTCCGTTGCGAACTCGTTCCCGAACCCGGATTGGTACGCCAGGCGCGTCTCGATCATCGGAACCATCCTCTCCGGCCGCGTGCGGCCGTGCGGCAGTAGTTCCCCATGCCGCTTCGAAGCTCCCGACGATGCTCTCCGATGCCGCTCCGTCGGGCGCCGCCGGCGACTTCGATCTTCGTTCGCTGCCGCCGTCCTTCTACGACGATCCCTACCCGGCATATCGCGCGCTGCGCGAACGCGAACCGGTCCATCGCCTTCCGGACGGCGGTTTCTTTCTCACGCGCTACGCCGACCTCAACGCCGTGTATCGCGACACGACGACCTTCAGTTCGGATAAGAAGGTCGAATTCAAGCCGAAATACGGCGACTCGCCGCTGTACGAGCATCATACGACGAGCCTCGTGTTCAGCGACCCGCCGCTGCACACGCGCGTGCGCAAACTGATCATGGGCGCGCTTTCGCCGCGCGTGATCGCCGAAATGGAGCCGAGCCTCGTGCTCTTGGTCGACGACCTGCTCGATGCGTTGGAGGCGAAGGGGACCGTCGACGCGATCGACGATTTTGCCGCCGCCATTCCGATCGAGGTGATCGGCAATCTGCTCGGGGTGCCGCATGCCGAGCGCGCGCCGCTGCGCGGCTGGTCGCTCGCGATCCTCGGGGCGCTCGAACCCGCCATCACGCCGGCGCAGTTCGAGGCCGGCAATGCCGCCGTGCGTGACTTCATCGCGTACCTCGAAATCCTGACGGCCGCGCGCCGCAAGGCGCCGGGCGATCCCGAACGCGACGTGCTTACGCGGCTGCTCGCGGGTGAGGCCGACGGGTCGCGGCTCTCGGAGCGCGAACTCCTTCACAACTGTATTTTCATCCTCAACGCGGGCCACGAAACGACGACGAATCTGATCGGGAACGCGCTGAACCTGCTGCTCGAATGGCCCGCCGAGCGCGACCGGTTGCTCGCGGATCCGTCGCTCGTGAAGACGGCGATCGAGGAGTTCTTGCGTTTCGAAAGTTCCAACCAGCTCGGCAACCGGCGCACGACGCGGGAGACCGTCGTCGGCGGAACGACGATTCCGGCCGGCACGAGCCTGACGCTCTGCATCGCCGCCGCCAATCGCGATCCCGAACAGTTTCCCGAACCCGACCGCCTCGACGTCGGACGCACGCCGAACCGCCATCTCGCGTTCGCGTCGGGCGCGCATCAATGTTCGGGTATGAACCTCGCGCGGCTCGAGGGCGCGATCGCGATCGGCCGATTCCTGCGGCGTTTTCCCGCGTATCGCGCGGCCGGCCCCGCGACGCGCGGCAAGCGCGCGCGCTTTCGCGGATTCACGGCGCTGCCGCTGGCGGTCGCGTGAACGGCGATCCGGCACGCCCGCGGGTCGGCGCCTTCGCGGGCGAGCCCGTCCGTCCCGAATTCGACTTCACGCCCTCGACGAGCGGCTGGCTTCCCCCGCCGCGCCTGGAACTCGGCGTGCCGGATTACGGCGTCGATTCGCCGGGCGTCGTGCTTCGCGCGTTCGCCTTCGCAACGGCAACGGCACTCGCGGCGCTTGTGGCCGGCGGCATCCGGCCGGGCGGCCGGACTGCGGCAGCGGCCGCTCCGCTCCTTTGGCTCGCGAGCTTCGCGGGCGCCGCGTTCGGCGCGATGCGGCTTGCGTACGCGAAACGGGGCAAGCTCGTCCTGCGCGAGCGGCTGCTCGGCCTCATCGCGTGGACGGGCGCGGAGCGCGTGCTCGACGTCGGCACGGGCGGCGGTCTCTTGATGGTCGGCGCCGCCAAACGCCTGACCACCGGCAAGGCCGTCGGCATCGACACGTGGCGCCAGGGCGACCTCACCCACAACACGCGCGAGAGCGCGATGCGCAACGCCTATTTCGAAGGCGTCGTCGAGAAGGTCGAGGTGCGCTACGAAGACGCGCGCAAACTCGGCTCGTGTACGCGCAATTCGTTCGACGTCGTGTTCGCGGCGATGACGCTCCGTCACATCGGAGACGTCGCCGGCCGCGCGGCGGCGTGCAAGGAGATCGCGCGCGTCCTCAAACCGGGCGGCACGGCCGTGATCGCGGACGACGCGCACGTCGCAGAAATCAAACGGGCACTCGCGGCGCACGGCCTCGAGATCGCGCGCGATACGAGCGACCTGCTCCGTACCTACGCGTACGTGCGCACGATCGTCGCGGTCAAACCGCGGGCCGGTGACGTATCGAAACCGACCTGACCGCGCTGCCCTGGGAAGACGCGTACAAGCTGCTGATTTCGAGCGTCGTGCCGCGGCCGATCGGCTGGGTCTCGACGACCAGTGCCGCGGGCATTCACAACGTCGCCCCGTTCTCGTTCTTCAACGGCTTCGGCGCGAACCCGGTGATCCTCGGCTTCGCGCCGGCGTCGACGAACGAGAGGCCGCAAAAAGATACGCTTGCGAACGTGCGCGAGCTCGGCGAATTCGTCATCAACATCGCGACCGAAGCGACCCTCCCGCAGATGGACACGACGGGACTCGTCTATCCGCCGGAGGTCGACGAATTCGTAGTCGCGGGCCTCACGCCCGCACCGTCGCGGGTCGTGCGGCCGCCGCGGATCCTCGAGTCGCCGATCAACTTCGAATGCAGGCTCTTCCAGCTCGTGCCGCTCGGTGAGGGCGACGGTTCGGCGACGCTCGTACTCGGACGCGCCGTGCACCTGCACGTGGACGATGCGGTCCTGCGCAACGGCCGGATCGATCCGGCGCTCCTGCGACCCGTCGGCCGGATGGGCGGCCCGTTCTACGCGCGGCCCGAGATCTTGCCGTTCCGTCGCAGCGATCGCGCGGAATGAGCCGCCCGGCCAAAGGATATCCTGCACCCTCGGGTAACGACCGAGGGCCGGGCACCACGTCGGATCCCGCCGGGAAGCGGATGAGATGAGCGGACTCGCGACAGCCACAACCCCGCCGCCTGACGGCGCGCCGCGGCCGCCGTTCATCGCCTATCTCGAGGGTATGCGCGGGCTCCTCGGTCTCTCGATCGTCCTCGGGCACTTCCGCTTTCTGCTCGACATGACCGATCGCTACACGGGTCCGACGGCGAGCCTGATACCGGGTCGCGGCATGATCTTCGCCTACGGCGGCTCGCTCGTCTGCGCGTTCATCGTGCTCTCGGGCTTCGTCATTACGATTCCGGTCGCGAAGCGCGGCGGCGGCGTCGTGTTTTGGCGGTTCATCAAGAGCCGCGGGCGGCGGGTGATCCCGGCGTATTACGCAGCGATCGCTCTCGCCGTGCCGCTCTACATTTGGCAACTCAACCTCGACCACATCCCGGTCACGTTCCGCCACGTCGCGATCCAGGTCGTTTCGCACCTGTTCTTTTTGCAAGATCTCTCCGGAACGACGCTCGAAGGCCTGGACGGCGCGATGTGGAGCATTTCCGTCGAGTGGCAAGCCTACATCGTGTTCGCCCTGTTCCTGATCCCGCTGCAAAAAAGGTTCGGCTTGATCGCGCCGATCCTCGCCGGATTCGGGCTCGGATTCATTCCGACCATCGTCGCGCGCTTTCACCACGTTCCCTACGGCTTGCAGGTCGCGCATCTCTGGTACTTCGGCATCTTCGCGCTCGGCTCGGCCGCGTCGTTCATCGCGTTCGCTCCGGAACGCTACCCCCGTCTGCAAAGTGTGCGGCTCTGGAACGTCGTCGCCGTGCTCTCGCTGGTCTGGTATCTCGCGCTTGTGGCTCCGACGTTCGGTCAATTCCGCGTGCCGACGAACCCGCTCATGGATATTCCCATCGGGATCGGTCTTTCCAGTTGGTTCCTCGCGCTCGCACTCGACGAACGCATCGGTAAACGCCCGGCGATCGTCCGGTTCTTTTCGCTTCGCGCGCTCGTCTGGCTGGGCACGTTCTCGTACAGCCTCTATCTCACGCATCAGCCGTTCGTCGAAGTGATCATGCGTCTCGCGCAAGTGCTGCCGCCGACGACGCGCATTTGGGTTCCGCTGATCTCGATGCCGTTCATCGTGGCGTTTGCGTACGGATTTGCGCTGCTCTTCGAGTATCCGTTCATGTCGGCGTACTACCGCTCGGGTGAAGCTCAAGCGCTTCGGGGGCTGGGCCGCGCGCCGCTCGCGTCGTCGCAAGCGCGGGCTCGCAGAACGGAAGCTTAGCGATCCTCGCGCGCCGCGAGCACGAGCGCGACGACGCAGCCGGCGACCACCACGCCGATTGCGAGCGCCGCCGCAACTTCGACCGGACGCGGTGCGTGGACGCGGCGTCCGCGGAAGCGATCTGCGCGCGCCTCGTCGCCGTGCGCCACGAGCTTGGGGTGCCGGTCGCTATGCAGGCCGACGGTTAAATCGACCCCTTCGTGCATCATCGCATCGACGCGCTTGGGGTCGCGTAATTCGACGCCGAGCTCGCTGAGCGGCAGCACGACTTCCACGCCGTCCGAAGTCGCGAGCATCACGAGCCCGAGCGCGTCGTGGCGCTCGCGGATCACGCCGCGATACTCGGTGCCCGGCACGAGCGGAACGGATTTTCCGCCGACCACCAGCGTGATCTGTGCGCCCTGCGGCGCCGGGTCCGGCGGGAAGTGCCGCCGCCCCTTGATCTGGACCGGCGGCTCCGTCTGAGCGCTCGGCAATCCGTGCCGCTCGGCGTCGCTCGGCGAGAAGACGATGCGGCCGTGCTCGTCGAGCCGCGCCACGCTGCCGTCGGGGAGCGTCGCGCTCCCGTTCGGTGCGCCGCCGACCACGACGAGACGCACGCTGCCGTCCTCGTTATGGATCGCGACGTCGATGACGCCGTTGCCGAGGCGCGTCGGTGCGCCGAGATACGCGCCGAAATTAGCGCGATGCACGGGATCCTCGGCGCCGGGATAGCCCGTCCATTCCCAGCGCATCGACTTTTTCGGTTTGGGAATCGCGCGCGGATCGACGCCGCAGCACAACAGCACGCCGACGGCGTACGAATTCGAGTCGCGCCCGACGCGCAAGAACGGCATTTCGATCGCGAGATAGCGTTGATCGCCGTCGTAGCTGCGATGCGCGTCGCGCACGAGCTGCACGAAGAATTCGGGAGCGAGGCCGTGCGGCGGCGGAATGACGACCGGCTCGAAATCGACGACGCCGCGTTCGGCGAAATCGTCTTCGGGATAGTGGAACGGCACGAGGTTGCCGGTGCCGTTCGCGTTGATCGGGCCGCCTTCGACGATCGTCGCGTGCGTCGTGCCGGCGTCGGTCGTCGCGAGGAAGAGGTGCCCGCCAAAATCCTGCTCCCAGCGTAAGTGCTTCGCGGGGATGTCCGTGAAGCCGAGCGAGAGCCGCGGGAGCGAGACGTCGAGCGCGGTCCAGACGGCGGGCCTGCCCAGCATCGCGACGGTGAACGGCGGCAGATTCCAGCGATTGGGAACGACGACGTCGCGACCGTCGAGCACGGGCTCGGACGGCGCGGGCCCGGTCGCGACGGTCGAGGCCGCGAACCGGGGGATGCGCGCTTGGATTCTCATCGAGCGAGAGCTTTTCGCGCGGACCGTGCGATGCCCCGCGAGCAGGTGATGCCGAGCGCGTCCAAGATGTGGAGAACGATGCTTTCTCCGCGCCCATTGCTCGTCTGCCTTGCCGCCGCCCTCGCCCTCACCACCCGCGGCGCCTCCGCCCTATCGCTCGACGCGGGCGCTTTGACGGCGACGCTGCGCAACGGCATGCGCGTCGTGATCGTCCGCAACACGCTCGGCCCGGTCGTCTCCACCGATATGACCTATCTCGTGGGCTCGCGCGACGATCCGAGCGATTTCCCGGGCTTGGCGCACGCCCAAGAACACATGATGTTCCGCGGCACGAAAGCGCTCTCGACCAGTCAACTCGGCACGATCGCGACGGCCCTAGGCGGCGCTTTCAACGCGTCGACGAGCGACACGCTCACGCAGTTCCAGTTCACCGTTCCGGCGGCGGATCTCGGCGCCGTCCTGCGCATCGAATCCGACCGCATGCGCGACGTGCTCGACGCGCAATCTCAGTGGCAGAACGAACGCGGTGCGATCGAACAGGAAGTGTTGCGCGACGAGTCGTCGCCGGGCGGCGATTTCTTCAGCGACGCGCAAGCGGTCGCGTTCGCGGGTACGCCGTACGCGCACGACGGCGTCGGGACCGTGCCCGCCTTCAACCGGTTGACGGGTCCGCGCATTCACGAATTCTACGAGCGGCATTACGCGCCGAACAACGCGGTCTTCACGGTCGCGGGCGATGTCGATCCGGAAACGACGCTCGCGCAGATCCGCGCGTCGTTCGAGTCGATACCGGCGCGGCCCGTCGCGGCGCGTGCGACGGTTCGCTTCGCGCCGCTGCGCCGCACGGTGCTGAGCCGGCCGACGTCGCTCGTCTACGCGCTCGCGGCCGTCGGCTTTCGGATGCCGGGCATCGACAGTCCGGATTTCTTGCCGTCGTACGTGCTACAGGCCGTCCTCGATTCGCAGCGCGGGGAGATCCGCCGGCTCGCCGATACGGGCGACGCGCTCGAGGGCGAATGGTTGTCGCTGCCTTACTTTCCCGAAGGTCAACTGGCATTTGCGACGGCCGCGCTCGCGCCGGGTTCGAATCCGAACGTCATGGTGCGCCGGCTCGAAGGCCTCATCGCAGATTACGCGCGTAACGGCGTCTCGCGCGAACTCTTCGAGACGACCAAACGCCGGCTCATCATCGATCAGGAGCAGAGCCGCAACTCGATCGAAGCGCTCGCCTCCGATTGGGCCACGACGATCGCGCTCGACCGCGAACCCTCGATCGCGCGCGAACAGCAGCTGATCGCGAACGTCACGTACGCCCAAGTGAACGACGTCGCGCGACGCTATCTGAATCTCGATCACGCGATCGTCGGCGCGCTGACGCCGTCGGCGCACGCGTCGCAAAGCGCCGCCCCGGCGCCCCCTTCATCCGGCGCGGAGAAACCGCTGGACACGCAGAGTACGGTAACCGATCTGCCGGCGTGGGGCACGGAACTGCTCCGCAGCACGTCGGTGCCGCCTTCATCGCTCGCGCCCGTCGTGCGTAAGCTGGCCAACGGAATCACGCTGATCGTGCAGCCCGAGACGATTTCCGATTCGGTCTTCGTGTACGGCGGCGTCAAGACGAACCCGGCGCTGCAAGAACCCGAGGGCAAAGAGGGCGTTTCGTCGATCCTCGATGGGATCTTCGACTACGGGTCCCGGACGCGCGACCGGGTTGCGTTCCAGCGCGCCCAGGACGATCTCGATTCGTCGATTCAATCGGGCACGGGTTTCGGCGTGCAGACGACGCCGAAGTCGTTCGATGCGGCGGTCGCGCTGTTGGCGGAAAGCGAACTGCAGCCGCGTTTCGACGCGGCGACCTTCGATCTCGCGCGGCGCCGTTCGGCCGAAGCGCTCGAGACGGCGCTCAACGGCTCGCATACGATCGCCGAGATCCGCGCGTCGGAAAAGCTCTTGCCGCCGGGCGATCCCGAACTGCGCCGGCCGACGCTCGCGGGGCTCGAGGCCATCACGCTCGACGATGTGGAAGCCTACGACGCGAAGGTGATGCGCCCCGACCTCACCACGATCGTCGTGATCGGCAACGTGACGCCGGATGCCGCGGAACGTTCGATCGCGCACGCCTTCGGAACGTGGCAAGCCGCGGGCGATCCGCCGTCGCTCGATCTGCCGCCCGTTCCCGTAAACGAGCCGGCGGACGTCAAGCTCACGATCCCCACGTTCGATCAGGACAGCGTCACGCTGGAACAGATCGTCGCGATCACGCGCTCGTCGCCGGAATACTATCCGCTGTTGCTCGGCAACGCGATCCTCGGCGGCGGTTCGGGCGGCCCCGAGCAGAGCCGCCTCTTTCGGGATCTGCGCCAGAACGCGGGGCTCGTCTATACGATCTCGTCGGCGCTGACGGCGTCGCATTCGCGCGCGCGGCTCGAGATCGAGTTCGCCTCGCTCCCGCAGAACGAGGCGCGTATCACCCAAATGATCGGCGACGAGATCGACCGGCTGCAGCAGCAGCCCGCCGGCGATTTCGAAATCGCGCTCACGAAGGCGGCGATCGTGCGCAAGACGATCATCGACGATTCGTCCGTGAGCGACATCGGCAGCTCGCTGCTCGGCGACGCCGAGGGCGGTATGCCGCTCGACCAGGACCGGATCGACGCGCGCGCGCTAATCGCAACGGACGCTCCGGCGATTCGCGACGCCTTTGCGACCTACATCAAACCCAAGGATTTCGTGCATCTCGTCGAAGGGCCGTGATCATGCTCGATCCGCAAGCCCGCGCGTTTCTCGATCAGCTCGCCGCTTCGGGCGGCCCGCAACTTTACGAACTCCCGACGGACGTGGCTCGCGAGGCCGTGGCGGGCCTCACCGCCCAACTCGGCGGCCCGCCGGAGCAGGTCGCCGAGGTGCGCGAGCTTGCGATCCCGGGTCCGGGCGGGACGATTCCAGCGCGGCTCTACGTGCCCGCCGGGCCCGGTCCGCTGCCGGTGCTCGTCTACTATCACGGCGGTGGATTCGTCGTCGGGAGCGTCGCGGGCTGGGATCCGATTCTCCGTTCGCTCGCAAACGCAAGCGGCTGCGCGATCGTCTCGGTGGACTATCGGCTCGCGCCGGAACACAAATTTCCCGCAGCGGTCGACGACGCGTACGCGGCACTCGCGTGGGTCGCGCAAAATGCGGCGACGCTCGGCGCCGACGCGACGCGGCTGGCCGTCGGCGGCGACAGCGCGGGCGGTAATCTCGCGGCCGTCGTATCGATCTTGGCCCGCGAGCGCGGCGGCCCGAAGATCGGTCTGCAACTGCTCGTGTATCCGGTAACGGAAAACGACTTCGGCCGGTCCTCGTATCAAAAATACGGCGAGAATCACTTCTTGTCGCTCGACATGATGCGCTGGTTCATCGGTAACTACACGACGCCCGAAACGATCGACGATTGGCGCGTCCGGCCCCTGCGCGCCGCGTCGCTGCGCGATCTGCCGCCGGCGCATGTCATCGTGGCCGAGTGCGATCCGCTCCACGACGAAGGTGAGGCATATGCCGAACGCCTGCGCGCCGAGGGGGGCGTCGCGACGCTCGTGCGCTATCCCGGAATGATCCACGGGTTCTTCACCTTTCCGGCGGCGCTGGATCAGGGACGCCAGGCCATCGCCGACGCGGGCGCCGTGCTGCGGGAAGCCCTCGCGCCGCAGACGGCCGGCACGCTTACCAGCCACTGACGATGGCGGCCGAGCAGCAGACTCCGGTCCGCGTGGCGCTCGTGACCGGAGCGTCCTCCGGCATCGGCGCCGCGACCGTGCTCGGGCTCATCGGCGCGGGCTATCGCGTTTACGCCGCCGCACGCCGCGTGGACCGCATGGCTCCGCTCGAAGCGGCGGGCGCGTCGCTCCTCAAGCTCGACGTCACGGACGATGGATCGATGCAGGCCGCGATCGGCGCGATCCGCGCGCGCGACGGCCGGCTCGACGTCCTGGTCAACAACGCGGGCTATGGTTCCTACGGCGCGATCGAGGACGTTCCGCTCGATGAAGCGCGCCGGCAATTCGAGGTCAACGTCTTCGGGCTCGCCCGGCTGACGCAACTCGTGACGCCGTTGATGCGCGCGCAGAAGCGGGGCACGATCTTCAACGTCTCGTCGATGGGCGGCAAGATGCACGAACCGCTGGGCGGCTGGTATCACGCGACCAAGTTTGCGGTCGAGGGCCTCAGCGACTGTCTGCGCGCCGAACTCGAACCGTTCGGCATCGACGTCGTCGTCATCGAGCCGGGCGCGATCGCCACGGAATGGGGCGGCATCGCACTCGAGAGCCTCGCGAAATATTCGGGCGGCACGGCGTACGCGCAGCAGGCGGCCGACCACGCGGCCTTGATGGGGCAGGCCGTGAAGGGCGCCGGTTCCGATCCGAAGGTGGTCGCCGATGCGATCGTGGGCGCGCTCCGCGCGAAACGTCCGAAAACGCGCTACGTGATGGGCGGCGGCGCGTTGATGATTCTCACGTTGCGCAAGCTTCTGAGCGATCGTGCCTTCGACGCCATGCTCCGCTTTGCGGAGCGCTCCGCCGCGAAACGCGCGACAAACGCCTGAGTGAGAGGCGCCGGCTTTTTCGCAGCGACTCTCCTGGCCGCCGTCGCCGCCTCGGCGCCCGTCGCCGCGCCCGCGAAGGCGCACGCGATTTCCGGCGTAACGTGCCAAACGGTCCAAGTGCCGATGCGTGATGGCACGCTGCTGAGCACCGACGTTTATCTGCCGGTCAAGGCTGGGACGTATCCCGTCATTTTGGAACGGAGCCCCTACGGCCGCACGGGCGGCGGCTGTTTCGTAGGATACTACGAGCCGGGATTCGCGGAGTTCGCCAAGCACGGATACGCCGCCGTGTTCCAATTCAATCGCGGGACGTTCACCTCGGGCGGCGTATTCGATCCCTTCGTTCAGGAAGTGAACGATGAGTACGACGCCGTCGAGTGGGCGGCCGCGCAGCCCTGGTCGAACGGACGCGTCGGCACCACCGGCGATTCGTATCTCGCGATCGACCAATGGATGGGCGCGATCGCGACGCCGCCGCACCTATACGCGATCAACCCCGACCTCGCAGACTCCGATCCGCACGACAATGCGGGTTATGAAAACGGCGTGGTCCGCCTGAGCGACGGGCTGCAGTACGCCAACGAGTTCGTCCCCGACAGCATCACGCGCACGGGCATTGCCGACGGCTGGTCTCAAGCGCAAATCGCCCAGGCGATCGCGGCCTACCAGGCATACTATGCGGCGAATCTCGCGTCGTTCGCAAATTCGGTTCCGCTCGCAGCGCTGCCGCTCTACGCGCCGTACCAAGAGACGGCGTTCTTTTATACGTGGCTGAACAATCCGAACTACGACGCGTACTGGCAAGCTCAGGACACGGAGCCGGCCTTCGGCAAAGTCACGGTGCCCGCGCTCATCGGCGGCGCCTCGGGCGACATTTTCAACATCGGCGAGATTCGGAATTTTCAAGGGATGCGGAAGGCCGGGGGCACGCCGGCCGCGCGGGCGGGAACCAAACTCTATTGGCAGGCCTACGGCCACGCGGGCGACAGCGGTACGCCGACGTTCGGCAACGATGCGCTGCCCTGGTCTCCGACCGGCGGCGCCGTGACGCTCAACAACCTGCAACTCGCCTTCTTCGATTACTACCTCAAGGGGAAAAGCGGCTACGAGACCGCGGCCAACGTCTATCTCTACGTGCTCGTTCCGCCGAATAGCGGTGAAACGGGCAGCGGTTTTTGGCTTGGCGCCGCAAACTTTCCGCTCCCGTCGACGAAGCTGATCCGCTATTATTTTGGCAGCAACGGAAGCGCGAATTCGCGACTCGGCAACGGCTATTTGACGGCCCAAGCCGGTACGGGCGGGGCCGCGAGCGACCGGTTCACGTACGACCCGAGTAACCCGGTGCCGACCGTCGGCGGGAATCTCTTGTTGCCGGACGCACTCCGGGGGACGCTCGGTTTCCAAGATCAGTCGACGGTCGAATTGCGGAACGACGTCCTCGTGTACACGAGCGCGCCGCTGACCGCGAATATGGCCGTGATCGGTACCGTGAGCGCGTCGTTTTGGGCGGAGACGTCGGCGCACGACACGGATTTTACGGTGAAGCTCGTCGACGTGCATCCCGACGGACTGACCAACAACGTCGTGGATCGCGTGATACGCGCCCGGTTTCGACTCGGCTCGAAGCTCCCGCCGTCGTACATCAAACCGAACGTGCCCTACAAATATACGCTGCAAGTGGGCAACACGGCCTACATTTTCCCGCTGGGCCACGAACTGCGCGTCGAAGTGTCGTCCTCGAACTTTCCCAAATTCGCGCGCAATTTGAATACGACGCAGGCGGGCCAGCTCCAGAGCACGTTCGTGATCGCGAATCAGACGATTCTTCACGACGCGAGCTATCCGTCGTACGTCGAACTGCCGGTCGCGCCGGGCGTCAAGATCCCGTAGGCTCGGACGCGCCGGCGGCTCCCGGCGAGGTACACGGCGACGCCGCTCCCCACCATCAGCAGCGTGAGAAATAAGACCTTGCCGACCGCGAACGCTTTGTTCGGTTCGTCGTCGGCCGGAAAGAGCGCGAGCACGATCGCGCCGAGCGTCGTGCAGAAACCGAGGCCGGCGGCCGTAAATACGGCGCCCCGCCGGTCCAACCGGAACGCCGACGCGAAGAGAAAGAGAAACGGGATCAACGTGACGATCACGGTCGAACTCACGAGGATGTCGTAGGCGCCTTTGACGGACGAGCCGCCTTGGCCGAGCACGATCACGACCGCGGCGATCGCCGATTGCGACACGAGCGCGACGTTCGGCGAGCCCCAGCGCGGATCGATGCGCCCGAAGGCGGGCGGCAGATACCGGTCGATGCCCGCCACGAACGGAATGCGGGCGACCGCTCCGAGCCACGCGCCGCAACTGCCGAGGCAGCTTACGGCGACGAGCAACGCGGCGAGCGGCGTGACGATCGGCCAGCCCGCCGTGTGTGCGACGAAGCCGATCGTTTGCATGACGCCCGAGGTCGGATCGACGGCGGACGGCTTGAGCGCGGCGAGCACCGCGGCCGTGCCTGCAACGTAGATCAAGACCGTGACCGGCGCGGAGAGCGCGAGTCCGAGCGGAATCGAGCGGCGCGGATTTTTCACCTCGCCGGCCACGAACGAGACGGCCTCCGGCCCCGTCCACGCGAACGCGATCACCGACCAGAAGATCAGGTCTTTGATCGCGAAACCGGGCCGGAGGTTCGTCGCCGTCAGCGGCGTGGCCGGCCCGAATCGCGCCCACGCATACGCGCCGAGCCCGATGAGGAGTAGCGTTACCGACCAGCGGCTTACGGCGCCCGCGTTGTTGAGCCACTTCCCGGTGCCGAGGCCAAAGAGGTTCACTGCCGTACCGAATGCGAGGCCGCCGATCGAAGCGGCGATGAAGTACGGCGCGGATCCGGCGAGGGCCGCACCGCTCGCGCCGCCGGCGAAGAGCGCGTTGCCGGCCATGAAGTAAAGCAGCGCCGGGAAATACGTGACGTTGCTGATCCAATACGTCCAGCCGGTCATGAACCCGGCGAACGGGCCGAAGGCGCGCTTACTCCAGACGTACATGCCGCCTTCGTCGGGGTGCTTCGACGAAAGCGCGATCACCACGAACGCGAGCGGGACGAACATCGCGCCGAATCCGATCGCCCAAACCGGCAGGGAACTGGGCCCGGCGGCGGCGGCCGTCGCGACCCATTGCAAGTTCGACCCGGTGATCACGAAGAAGAGCGCAACGTCGACGAGGCCGAGCGAACGCCGGAGTTGCGGGGCGCGTTCCTCGGTCGACATGTCCGCGCACCTTCCGTGGCGTGCCGAGACCTCCTCGAAGCGGCGAGCGGACTCGCGCTTTTCGCGCACGAAACTCGCGCTATGCGGACGTTCGTTCGGCCGGCCGTCGGCGCGCAGGCGCGGACGCTCGAGGCCCGGTGGTACGTATCGGACGAGGCGTTCCGTATCGAGCGGGCGCGTCTTTTCGCGCGCGAGTGGATCTGCGTCGGGCACGAGAGCCGCATCGCGCGGCCGGGCAATTATTTTCTCGCGACGGTCGACGGGGAGAGCCTCATCGTCACGCGCGACGGCGCGGGCGCGGTGCACGCGCTCTACAACGTGTGCCGGCATCGTGGAACGCGATTGTGCGAGCCCGGCGACGGGCATGTGACGGGCGCGATCCAATGTCCCTACCACGCCTGGACGTACGCACTCGATGGAACGCTCCTGGCCGCCCGCGCGATGCAGGACGTGCCGGGCTTCGAACGCGCCGACTATCCCCTCAAACGCGCGGCCGTGCGGGTCGTCGAAGGTTTCGTGTGCGTGTCGCTCGACGACGCGCAGGCGGCTTGCGAGCCGCCGCTTTCGTCGCTCCGCCCGCATCTGCTACGATGGAACACGGCCGGACTTCGTGAAGCGCGGCGCATCACGTACGACGTCGCCTGCAACTGGAAGATGCTTTTCCAGAACTACTCGGAGTGCTATCACTGCCCGGTCATCCATCCGCAACTCGAGGTGCTCTCGCCCTCGGACAGCGGACGCAACGATTTCTCCGAGGGTCCCGTGCTCGGCGGGTACTCCGACCTGCGGCCGATCGCGCAGAGCCTGACCACGACCGGCGCGCGCGCGCGGCCCCTCCTCGGCTCGGTCGACGGCGCGGACGCCCGGCGCGCGTACTTTTATACGGTCTTCCCGTCGCTGCTGCTCAGTTTCCATCCCGATTTCGTGATGATCCATACGCTGCGGGCGCTCGCGCCCGATCGGACGGAGGTCGCCTGCAGCTGGCTCTTCGACCCCGCGACGATGGAGTCGCCGGAGTTCGATCCAAGCGATGCCGTCGAGTTCTGGGACCTCACGAACCGCCAAGATTGGCATATCAACGAACTGACGCAAGCCGGCGTCGCGTCGCGCGCCTACGAGCCCGGCCCCTACGCCAACGCCGAAGGCCTCCTCCACGCCTTCGACCGGCATTATCTTGCCACGATGGATGCGCCGTGAAAACGATAGACGCAAACGCGCGCCCAACATGACATCGCTTTGCCACCCTGCCTGTCGAACGATTTTGTCACCCTGAGCTTGTCGAAGGGTGCGCACGGCATGAATAAGGCCGACGATCATCGTTTCCGCGCGAGCGCGCGTACGACAACCGGTAGCGTCACGCGTTCCAATTGCGCGTAGCCCGCGTCGCTCGGATGAAAATCGTCGGCCGAAAAGAAATCGGGATTGCGTCCGCGCGCCCGCGTCATCGTAAAGAGGTCGACGTATGCGGCGCCGTAGGTTTGCGCGTTCGCGCGCACGGCGCGATCGTCGGCCCGCGCGAGCGCCTCCGTTTTCGCGTAGCTATCCGCGAATAGCGGCGAGCGTGCGACGTCGGGAACGCCGCAGGCGACAAGCGCGGCGTGCGGCGCGCGCGCGCGAACTGCCGCGAGCAGGTGCGCGTAGTCGCTCTCGAATTGCCGCGGCGACGTGCGCCGCACGACGTCGTTGCCGCCGACGATGAGAAGCACGAGATCCGCGCGTGGATAGAGTTCGGGAACTTGCAGCCGCGTGACGTCGGCGACGCGCGAGCCGCCGATCGCATCGTTCGTCACCTCGCTGCCGGGTCGCGTCGCGAGGATCGCGCGGTAGATGCGAAAGGCGAACGCGTTCGCGGGATCGCTCGCACCCGTCCCGAGCGCGAGCGAATCGCCGAGCACGGTCATCGCGATCGGCGCGGACGCCGTCGCTGCGGCCCCCGCGGGACGGACGATGACGGCCGCCGACAGTGTGAAGAAGACCGCCGCGAGAAGCAGCGCCGTGCGGCACGTGCGAGTACGCGTTCGCTTGCAATCAAGCACGGGCCGGCGCCCCGTCACGAACGATGCGGCCGTCGGCGAGCCCGATGACGCGCCGCGCTCGCCGGTACACGCCCTCGCTGTGCGTGACGATCGCGAGCGTGACCCCACGGTTTCTATTGAGGTCTTCGAGCAGTTCGAGCACGGCGCCGGCCGTCCGAGAGTCGAGTTCGCCCGTGGGTTCGTCGGCGAGGATGAGCGCAGGCTCGTTCACGAGCGCGCGCGCGATCGCGACCCGCTGTTGCTGGCCGCCGGAAAGCTGCGCCGGCCGATGACGGGCTCGTTCCGCGAGGCCGACCTCGCCCAAGATCGCGGCCGCGCGGCGTAGCGCGAGCGCGCGCGGCACGCCGGCATAGTGGGCGGCGAGGGCCACGTTTTCGAGCGCGTCGAGTGCCGGCACGAGATTGAAACCTTGAAACACGAAGCCGATGCGTTTCGCGCGTAGCGACTTGAGCGCGGCGCCGCTCGCCGTTCCGAGGTCCACGCCGTCGATCGAAATCGCGCCGGCGTCGGGACGATCGAGCGCCCCGAGCAAATGCATGAGCGTCGTCTTCCCGCTTCCGCTCTCGCCGACGATCGCCACGTACTCGCCGCGCTCGATCGCAAACGAAACGCCGTCGAGCGCGCGGACCTCGCGTTCGGTGCCCGCCGCATAGATTCGCGCGACGTCGCGAGCCACGACGAGCGGGCCGGGAACGCGCGCGCCGTTCAGGCGACCCTCCGGAGTGCATCGGTCGGGGCCAAGCGTGCGGCGCGAATCGCCGGGAGGAGGCCCGCGACCGCGCTCAACGCGACGGAGAACGCGAACGACGCGATTGCGAGCCGCGGCGTGACCGCGAAGAGCTCGACGTCGCCGCGCGCGGCATTGTGCGCGTCGATCACCGCGACGATCGCAACGCCGACGACGATACCCACGATCCCGCCGAGCGCACCGATCGCTACGGCTTCCGCGAGGAACTCCCCAAGGATGTCGCGATCGCCGGCGCCGATCGCTTTGCGGATCCCGATCTCGCGGGTGCGTTCGCTAACGGCGATCGTCATCGTGTTCACGATCGAGATCGCACCGACGATCAGCGCGATCAGCGCCGCGCCGAAGATGATCGCATCGAAGAGTCGCGTTGTCGATTCGGCGCCGGCCGAGACCGCGCGCGGATCGCGCGCGTCGAGCCCGGTGAGAAACCGAATCCGATGGGCGAGCAGCGCCGTGTCGGTGCCGGGCCGCGCCACCACCATCAAGGCGGATGCCGGCGTATTCGGTAACGTCGCGCTGCCCGGCGGCGCGAGTTGCCGGAGCAGCTTTTGCGCGGACGCGAACGGCACGACGACGGCTGCGTCGAACACCGTGAACGATTTCGCGATCGTCCCGACGACGTGGAACGAATTGCCGTAAAGCGAAATCGTGCTGCCGAGCGCGACGCCCTCCGCTGCGGCAAAATCCCCGCCGACCACGGCGGCGCGGACGTCATCCGCGCGAAGGTCGCGACCCGAACCGATCGAGAGCGTGTCGCCGGCGAGCGAGCGGCCCGCGGACGGGATGCCGAAGACGAGCGAGGGCGGCCCGAAGCGATCCGTGCCGCCGGACGACCGGTACGGAACGATGACCTCGGGTACGACCGCGGCGACGCCGCGCAGCGCTCGGATCTGCGCGACCGCCCGGTCGACCCGCGCTTTCGCGTCGCCGCTGCTCAAGTCGGCACCGCGCGCGATCGCGAAAATGGCGCCCCGATTGAGGGCCGTCGAGCGCGAAACGATCAGATGGAGCTGCTCGGCAAGCGAACCGACCACCACGAGCGCGACGATCCCAATCGCGATGCCCGCGACCGTGAGCACCGTCCGGGCGAGTCGAGCGCGAAGTTGTCGGAGTGCGGCGGCCATTGCGGATCCTTCGACACGCGCCGGGTTCGGAACGTGCCGGGCCTCGCGCCGAGTCAGGCGGTCAGCATGCGTTCGTGAGCTGAATTTGGATCAGCCGATGTTCGCGAAAGAAAAACGTTTGCGTCGTCCAGCAGCGATTGGGCCCGAACGGAAATTCGTGAGCGTAGGATAAGACGCGGACGTTCGGATGTCTCGGTACCCGCAAGAACGTGGCCGTGCCGTAAATCCTCGTGACCTCCGCCTCAGTCTGCCAAAGCCGAATGCCGCGCGCCGTCGACAGCGCGAGGAGGTCGCGACCAACGAGGGGCTTCGGCGGCAACGGCGCATCGGCCGTCTCCGTTACGGCTTGCCACGAGCAGCAACCGACATTGTAAAACGCGATGTGATGCGCGTAGTCGTACACCGCGCGCCCACGCGGCGGGCCGGCGCTTCCGAAGACGAAGAGCGTTCCGTCTGAGGGGCCGCTAAAGTCCAGAACGCCGGCCGATCCGCGCCGGCGTTCGTACTGAAAATCATCCCCTCGTGCGACGAGCGTCGTCGCCCGGCCCGGACTCAACTCCACCGACCCCAAGCCCGGCAACCAATGCCCCATCGCTTCGCTGCAAGCGTCGTGAAAGTACGGCCGGCATTGCGCTTCGATCGCGGCATCCGATAGAGGAGGCGACGGTGCGGACTTCGCCGCAACGAACGTCACGGCCAGAAAAAACATGGCCGAGACGAGAAGACCGCTCGAGCGTCGCACGAGCAACACGTTCGGCGCCTACCGCGTCGCCTTCCCCCCAGGCATCATGTCCGGCTCGCAACTCCTATCTCAGCATCGCGGGCTTCAAGTACCCCTCGGCATCGTCGTCCCGCCGGCAGCCGAACCGTAACCGCCCATTTTCTGTCACCCTGAGCTTGTCGAAGGGTGACAAAGGCCGAACCCTTCGTCCGCCCACGGCAAGGCGCCGATCGTCATCAGTCTTCAGCTTGCTTTCGTAAAATAGCGTTTCGGATTCTCGACGAGCATCGTGTGAATCTCTTCGTCCGCGACGCCGCGTTCGCGCAGCGCCGGCAAGACGTCGTCGTGAATGTGCGTGAAGTGCCAATTCGGCAGCGCCCGCTCTTTGCCGGCGACCGGAAACCAGTCGATGTAACAACAGGCGTCCTGCGAGAGCACGAGTTTCTCCGCAAATCCGCGCCGGCACAGTTCCGCTACGGTCTCCACGCGGCGTTCGAACGGCAGCAACGTGTCGATGCCGAAACGATCCATGCCGAGCAACGATCCGGCCTCGATCAGCTGCGTGAGGTACTCGAGATCGGTCGAATCGCCGCTATGCCCGATCACGACTTTCGCGAGATCGACGCCCTCTTCGCGCAGCAGCGCTTGGACGAGGAGCCCCGAGCGGTTGCGGACGGCGGTGTGCACGGTGATCGGCACGCCCGTCTCCAATTGCACGCGCGCGACGGCGCGCATGGCCCGTTCCACGCCGGGCGTCATCCCCGGCTCGTCGATCGCACATTTTAGAAACGCGGCCTTGACGCTCGTTCCGGCGATGCCGACCCGAATGTCGCTCAGGAACATTTCGATCATCGGCTCCGCGCCGCCGAACGCCGTTCCCGGACCTTGCAGACGGAAGAAGAGGGGCAGGTCGTTGTAGGTGTAGATGCCCGTCGCCGCGATGATGTTGATGTCGACGGCAGCGTTCACACGTTGGATGCGCGAAATCGAACGGCCGAGACCGATGACGGTCGGATCGACGATCGTGTCGACGCCGGCCGCTTTCATCTTTTCGAGCTTCGCGATTGCGTCGGCCACGCGCGCGTCCTCGTCCCAGGTAGCGGGATAGTTCACGCGCAGCTCTTCGCTGAGCACGAAGACGTGCTCGTGCATGAGCGTCGTGCCGAGGGCGTCCAGGTCGACCGGCCCGCGGACCGTTTCTACCAAGGGGATGTTGTGCCTCCGAATCGAGCGTACCGAAGGATACGCGCGCCTCGTCGATTCGCCTCGGTGCGATCTCCACGTATCTGGCGCCTCGATCTCGTCACCCTGAGCTTGTCGAAGGGCGCGTAAACGAGGCTTCGCGCATGTTCGCTGCCGTACGACCCTTCGACAAGCTCAGGGTGACAAATGCGTTCGTTTCAGAGGGTGAGAGCGTGACGAGGAGAGAGCACTCGGCCTGCAGGCCGTGCGGGGGGTTTTCGGCGTGAAACCGTGGAGCGGCGAATCGCTCGACGCACTTGTTGCCGAGCTCGATTTGCGGGCGCATCCGGAAGGCGGGTTTTTCCGTGAGACGCATCGGAGCGTAGACGTCGTCGCGACGCCGCGAGGGCCGCGCAGCGCCCTCACCTCGATTCTCTTCCTGCTGACGCCGGCGTCGTTTTCGGCGTTTCATCGCATCGCATCCGACGAAGCGTGGCACTTCTATCGCGGCGATCCGATCGCGATCGAGATCTTGCATGCGAACGGCGCGTACGAGCGTCGCGTCCTCTGCGAGCGAGGTCCGTGGCAGACGGTCGTTCCCGCCGGCGCGGCCTTCGCGTCGCACGTCGAAACGCCGCCCGAGGATCCCCAGGGGTTCGCACTGGTCGGTTGCGACGTGGCGCCCGGGTTCGAGTTCGCCGATTTCGAACTCTGTCCGCGCAACGAGCTCACGGCCCGCTATCCGGGGTACGCACACCTCATCGCGGGGCTGACGCGCGCGTAGCGGAAGGCGGACCTGCGGCGCGTCACGTCACGCCGGCGGCACCCAAAACAGCAGCCGGTCGAAGGTCTCCGCCGCCGCCGCGTAATCGTCGTCGCTGAGGTCGGCGTACTCGTAGCTCCGGCGGCGAGCGAGCTGCTCGAGCGAAAACGAAAGCGCGATCGCGAGCGGCCGCGCCGGTCCCACGCTCGCCGCGAAGCCCGCCTCGCGCAAGGTCAGGATGAAGGCCTCGAACGCGTCCGTGCGCGCGGCGCGCCGCCGCACCCGTAGCGCGTCCATGACCGCGAGTTCCGACCAGAGGCGCAGCAACCCGGGCGACGCCGTCGGGCGCCGCACGATCTCGACGGCCCAGGTCCGCACCCGTTCCCGCTCGGCCTCGCGGGTGGACGCGACGTCTCGCAGGCCGGCGAGGCGCGCGTCGAGCGCCGCGTTCGCCTCCTCCGTGCAGAGTTCGAAGAGTTCCGCCCGGTCCCGAAAGTGCCGGTAGAACGTTCCGGGCGCTACGCCGGCCTCGCGCGCGATGGCGCCGGGCGTGATCTTCGCCCACGGCTCGCGCTCGACCAGCGCCGCGAAGGCGGCTTTGAGCCGCAGCTTGGTTTCGTCACCCGTGGTGCGCCGCGCGACCGGCGCCGCACCCTCACCCTTTCCGAGATACGTCCAGGAGTTCTTCACCCGGCCCGTTTCGGGATCGCGCTTGCTCACGACGCGGTACCGGTACGGGCGGCCGCCGATCATCTTGATTACGTCGTAGGCCATACGTGGTAAAATAATTTTAGTCTCATGCTCGAATTACCTACGACGCAACGGCCGCACGGCGACCTGTCACGCACCTGGGTAACGCCGTCCCAAGCTGCGGTCGCGCTTCCGGCCGAGCCTGCGGGCGCGCCCGCCGGGAGCACGCCGGTCGCGGCGATTCTTGCGGTCGTGATCCTCGGCAATTTTCTCGGGCCGCTCTATTCGAGCACGGCCAACGTCGTGTTGCCGAATCTCGAAGCGTCCTTTGCCACCGACGTCGAGACGATGGAATGGGCCGTTACGGGCTACATGCTCGGGTTTTCGATCGCCATGCCGGTCGCCGGCTGGCTCGGCGATCGCTTCGGGCGGCGGCGCATCTATTTGCTCGGCATCGCGATGTTCGTGGTGTTTTCGATCTTCGTCTCGCTCTCGTGGGATGCGACCAGCATGATCGCGTTCCGCATCCTGCAAGCGATCGCGGGCGGCCTCGTCTCGCCGACGGGCCTTGCGATCGTGAACGACGCGGTGCCGCCCGCGCAGCGCGGCCGCGCGCTTGGGCTCTGGGGCATGGGGATGATGCTCGCGCCCGCGTTCGGCCCGTGGATCTCCGGTTCGATCGTCGATACGTACGACGATTGGCGGCCCATCTTTCTGCTCGGCGTGCCGATTGGGATCGCGGCGCTGATCGTGGCCGCGCGCGTGCTGCCCAAAACGGAAGCCCGTCCGGCAACGCGTGCGGCTTTCGACTTCGCCGGATTTCTGATGCTCGCGACGGCGCTCGCCGCACTGCTCATCCCGCTCTCGCAAGGCACCCGCGTCGGCTGGGACGATCTTTGGATCGAGGGGTCGTTCGTGGTTTCGGGCGTCGCGTTCGCCGTTTTCGTGTGGTACGAGTTGCAGGTCGACGCGCCGCTCCTGGATTTGCGGCTGTTCAAGAACACGCCCTTCGCGCTAGCGGTCGTCTTGCGCGCGGTGCTCGCCGTCGGATACTACGTCGCGATCTACCTGCTACCGCTGTTCACGCAAACGATGCTCGGCTGGACGCCGACGCTCGCAGGCTTCGCGCTCGTCCCGGGGGGCATCGTGATGGCGCTCCTGATGCCGGTCGCCGGGTCCCTTGCCGATCGCTACGGTACCAAACCACTTGCGGTCGTGGGACTGATCTTGCTTTCAATCGGGACGTTTGGGTTCGCGCAGGTCGATTTCGGCTGGGACGTCACGCGCGTCGCCGTCCAAAACATCGTGCGCTCCGTCGGGCTCGCGTGTCTCTTCACGCCGCTCACGAGTGCGGCGCTGGGCGCCGTTCCGCGGTCGGAAGCGGGCGGCGCGTCCGCCATCGTCAATACGGTCTGGCAGGTCTGCGGAAGCATCGGCATCTCGCTAGCACAGGCGTATCTCGTCGCGCGCGATTGGACCCGGTATAGCGACGCGGTTGGCAACGCCGTGTCGTCGCGCGTGCCGGTGCAGCAGGAACTCGCGCAAAATGCCGCCGTGCTCGGGCACCTCGGCCCCGTCTCGCAGGCCGCGCTCGCCCAGATCTTACAACTGCGCGTCGCGAATGCCGCGAGCGTCCAGGCATACGGCGATACGTTTGCGATCGGCGCCCTCGTGGTGACGCTTGCCATTCCCGTGGCGTTCTTTCTCAAGCGGCCGGTCAAGTTGCGCATGGGTGCCTGATTGAAAACGGCGCAGCGCGCACTTTTCGTCAATTCGGCATTGGCATTCGCCTCGGCGGAGCTGATGACGGCCGCGCTGCACGAAGCCGGCCACGGGCTCGCCGCACAATTCCTCGGGTTTTCGCCGCATATCTATGCGTTCTACGAGAACAATCCGTCGGGAGATGCGCGAGAGACGTTGACGATCCTGGCCGCCGGGCCGATCGCGAGCTTGGTGCTGGGCATACTCTTCTGGGTTTGGTATCGCCGGTCGAAGCCGCGGTACGGGTACGCCCGATTGCTCCTGCTGTGGCTGGCGCTGCTAGGCGTGATGGAGTTCGTCAATTACCTGATCGTCACGCCGTGGCTTTCGGCCGGGGATACGGCGCAATTCGCCGACGTGCTGCGCTGGACGCTCGGCGCTCGGTACGGACTTACGGCGGTAGGCGTGGCGCTCGTCGTCATGCTTGCGAAACCGGCGGCAGACGCCATGCTTGCCCTCGCACCTCGTTCGATCGCGCTCGATTCGCCGCGAGCGCGGCGACGTTTCATTAGAAGTAGTCTCTATTGGCCGCTCCTCGCGGGCGTCGCTCTGACAGCTCTCGCCGGAATCGGAAGCCGCCCCGTCTACGTGGCATATGGACTGCTCGGAGCGTTTGGCAATATCGACATCGTCGCAGCCGCGCTATCTCCGAACGGCGTGCCGCCAAACGACCGGGAGCGAGCGGCCGACGCACCGCTACGCATCGAGCCCGTGGCGTTCGCGCTCTATGCGGCACTCGTCTTGCTTTACGTACTTGCGTTTTCGCGCGGAGTGCCCGTTTGAGCTACGTGCTAGCGATGGATCATCTCGACGCGAGCATCGTGCAACGCTTCGAAGTCGACCGTCGGTAGCTTCCCAAGGCCGGGATGCGCAAACAAATAACCCTGGAATAGCTCGATCCCTGCGTTCCGAAGCCAATGGTACTCGGCGAGCGTCTCGACGCCCTCGGCCAGGACGCGGACGTCCAAAGCAGCGGAGGTCACGATGGTCCCCCGCACGATCGCCTGGCGCGCTCGATCGTTCTCGATCCCGCGGACGAGATCCATATCCAGCTTGAGAACGTCCGGCTGGAAGCGAGCGAGTAACTTGAGCTCTGCAAAGCCGGCTCCGAAATCGTCGAGCGCGGTGAGAAAACCGAAGCGCTTGTACTCGCTCAGGATTTCCACCAGGCGAGACGGTTCGGTGAGATAATCGTTTTCGACAACCTCGAAAATGATTCGCTCGACGGGGAACCCATATTTGTCCGCCGCCGCGAAGGTCGTGCGGATGCAGTTCTCCGGCCGGTATACCGCATTGGGCATGAAGTTGATGTTGAGATTGGCGGACATGCCGAGACGGGCGGCGAGTGCGATCGCGGCTACGCGGCAGTCTTGATCGAAGCGATATCGATTGTCGTCCGTGACCTGGTCGAGCACCCAGAAGGCCGATTCGCCACTCGGGCCGCGGACGAGTGCTTCGTACGAGAAGATCTCGCCCAGCGCGACATCCACGATCGGTTGAAATGCGAAGGTGAATTTGAAATCGAGTGGTCCGCGCGCCGTACAGTGGTCGCACGAACCGGCAAGCGCGGGCAAACGGTGGATGGACGCACGTCCCATGGTCATGGTATCGACCGGTCCGACGATCTTATTGAGCGGGCAGCGCCGATAACCAGCGTTCTAGCCGGGACGTGTTGCGAGGAACCTCAGGCGCACGTAATCCGCCGTCCACGCGCCCGCGTCGTCCCGCAGCGAGAGCGCGAGCAGCGCGATCGCTTCGCTCGCCGCCGCACCGCGCTCGGCCACCGGCAGACGCATGAGAAATGGCGCCGCAAACGTTTCGAGCCACCCCTCGATGCCGGTCGGGAGCGGTGTCGGACGCGGAACGAGTTCGATCGATGCCACGCGAAAACCGTGCGCTTCGAGCCGGGCGCGATACTCGCCGGCCGTCGGAAAATACCACGGTATCGCGGCTGCGCCGTCTGCGCCACGCCGATTGAGGACCGCGACTAGGGCCGTTACGATCGCCGCGACGTTGCCTTTCCCCCCGAATTCGCCCGCAAAGCGGCCGCCGGGCCGTAGCGCCCGGGCGACGCCCGCCAGAACCAAGTCGGGCGCGCCCATCCAATGCAACGCCGCATTCGACACCACCGCATCGAACGCGCCGTCGAACGCGAGCGCGCGGCCGTCGCCGACTTGCGCGCGGATCGAGCGCGCTTGGGCGGCCGCGACCAGCTCGGGAGACGCATCGACGCCCGTCACGTCGGCGCCGCAGGCCGCGACCATCGCCGAAAAGGCGCCGTCACCGCATCCGAGATCGAGGATACGCTCGCCGGGCTTCGGCGCGAGCAAATCGACGAGCGGCGAACCGAGTTCCGCAACGAAGCGTCCGTTTCGCTCGTAACCGTCCGCGTTCCAGGTTTGGGCGACCGTTTTCATGTGGCGATGCTTCACGCCGAGGCGGCGCTCGCCTCTCCGGCGCCGGCCCACACCCAATCGCGCATTCGCGTCTGAGGGCCCGGTATTGGGGAAAGAGCATGATCGATGGCTCGCGGGTTCGATGCGCGCTGAGTGGCGCTTCCGGTCGACGGATTTTCAGGGGCTTCGCGCGGCGCGCGGGTCCGCGCTGGAACTTCTCCGGTCGGAGGCCGCTCCGTCGTCCGACCTCGACGCGTGCGCGGTGGTGCTGTCGGAGTTGATGGCGAACGCCACGCAGCACGCCCCGGCCGGTTCGATTCACGTGGCCCTCGAATGGACCGACGACGCGCCGCTCGTTACCGTAACGGATAGCGGTGCGGGATTCGTCCCGCACATCACGCTCCCGCCCACGGCGAGCGAAGGTGGTCGCGGCCTCTATCTCGTCGAGAAACTAGCGACGACGCCGACCGTTACGATCGACGAACGCGGTTGTACGGTCGCAGTCCGATTGCCGCTCGCGCGTCCGGCGTAAGCGAGGCCGCGCAGGCCACGGCGACCACCTCACGTTCTCATGCGCTCTTCATCGCGCGTGACGACGTCCCGTGCGGCGGGACCGTTTCTCGAGCATATTTGTCATGTTCATCGTTATCGATTCGGGAGGAACGTTCATGAACATCGTGCTCGCCAAAGGTTTCGGTGCCGCCGCGATCGGACTCGCGCTGCTGCCAGCGTTCGCTCCGGCCGCCGCGTCGGCCGACATTCCGGGTCCTCATCCCGCCTACGTGCACGCGCTGCACGATCTGCGCTACGCGCGTTTCCTAATCGAGCGCCCGAGTGCGCCGAACGTGGAATTCAACGAAAATGCAGCCACGCGCGAAATCGATCGGGCGATCTTCGATGTGACGCGCGCATCGTTCGACGACGGCAAGAACGTCTTCGCACCCGAGGCGACGGACGTCGCTCTCGACTATCACGGGCGGCTGCTCCGCGCGCTCGAACTCCTGCACGGCGCGCACCGCGATCTCGCCGACAACATCGAATCCGACGGTCCCGCCGCCGGTTGGCGAGACGCCGCCTTCCGGCACGTCGATGCAGCGACGGCGTTCACGCGCCGCGCGCTACGTACGCTGTTCGCCGACCGCGAGTAAACCGGCGCCTCTCCGAGACTACATATCGAACGTGCTCGCGGGGAGGCCCGGGTTTACCCGGATATCGGTGAACTTGTCGTCTTCGACCATCTGCGTGCCCTCGAATCCCAGGTGTTCGACGGGCAGGTGAGTCGTCTGCGAAAAGACGAGCACGTCTCTCGTGAGCCCGCGGTCCTTGCTCGGGTCCGCGGGCGTCAGCACCACCTCATCCGTCGGCGCGCCGTCGATAACGGGTCCCGCCGCCGCGCTCATCTTGCCGCCGTTGCCTTCCATATCGGCGATGATGGTCGGATAGAACGCGGCGTCGATGGTCTTGCCGCGGATGTCGGTCGCGCGGCCGTCGTGGATCGAGATCGTGAGCTTGATGCCGCTCAAGAAGCCGCCTTGGTGTCCGCGGATCGTATCGCCTCCGTGCCAGACGGCCTCGCCGCCACGTCCGGGACCGCTGATGATGGACGAACGCGCGAAAGCCGGCTTCGCGAAGGCGAAGTGATAGACGCGATCTTCGGTCTTGTTCCCACTCACTTCGTGCGACGTGAGCGTTTCGGTGTAGTCCTTGATCGCATCGTTGGCGTTCTTGAAGGCGACCCAGGCCGGCACGGCGGCGCTATTGTTGGCGGGGGCCGGTGCGTCGGCGACCGCGGCGAGCGGCGCGCCGAGTGCGGCGAAGATGGCGAGGGTCGTGAGGGGGCGGACATTGTTCAACGGGGGTCTCCGATCGGTGCGAGCGAGCGCGCTCGAAAGCGTTTCTTGGGATCGACGAGCGGCGCGAGTACCGCGGCGTAGCGCGCGGGGAAGAAGCGTTGGACCGCATCCAGAACGAACGCATCGCCTCCGATCAGGAGTCGCGGTTTATCTGCGAGCACCGCGAGCACGATCTTTTCGGCCGCCGCGTCGGGCGAGAGCTTCAGATTCTTTTCGAACGCCTTGGTGTCTCGCGCGTGCGCCTCGGCGCCGGCAAATTCGCCGCGCCGCGCGCGCGCCGAAATGTTCGTCCGGATACCGCCGGGATGCACGACGGTCAGGCGGATCTTCGTCGGCGCGAGTTCCGTCCGCAGCGTTTCGGAAAATCCGCGAATCGCGAATTTGCTCGCGCAGTACCCCGCTTGATAGGGGACGCCGACGATGCCGAAGATGCTGGAGAGCGTCACGATGTTCGCGCGCGGCTCGCGCCGGAGCATAGGCAAGAATAGCTTCGAGCCGTAGACGGCGCCCCAAAAGTTGATGCCCATGATCCACTCGAGGTCCGCGATGCTGACGTGATCGATGCCGCCGTACAGCGACACGCCCGCGTTGTTCACGAGCAGCGACACGCGTCCGAAGTCACGCTCGACCGTGTCGCGGAAGCGCGTCATCTCGTCGAGCTGCGAAACGTCGACGCGCTGCGTCGTGACGCGGACGCCGGCGAGAGCGGCTCGCGTGTCGGCGAGCCCGGCTTCGTCGACGTCGCACAGCGCGAGGTCGCAGCCACGCGCGGCGAGTGCGCGAGCGAGCGCACGGCCGATGCCCGAACCGGCACCCGTGACGACGGCGACGCCGCCGCTGAGTTTTTTCATGAAGCCTCCGGATGTTGAAGAAAAGCGTTTATCGATGCGTGGAGGAATCCTCTACGCCCGCTCGGTCGGCTTAGCCCAAGTACCGGCCGATTGCTTCAGCTCTTAATATTTGACACAATCCACGGCGGCCTTCCGTTACGGGACGGTGTTGGGTTTGAGGGAAATGATCGAACGTGACTGAGGCTCCGAGCAAGCGTCAAGACGTAACCGAGACCGGTCTGAGGCGGATTTTGATCGTTTTGGGCGTCATGGCTGCGGCGCTCATGCAAACCCTCGATTCGACGATCACCAACGTGGCGCTCCCGACCATCCAGGGGAATCTCGGTGCGAGCCAGGACGAAGGTACCTGGATCGTGACGTCCTACACGATCGCGGCGATCGTCGTCATCCCGCTCACACCGTGGCTGCAGAACCGTTTCGGCCGGCGCAATTACTTTCTGGCCTCGATCCTGGGCTTCACGGTGGCCTCGGTCTTCTGCGGCGCCTCGAGCGAACTCGTTCCCTTGATCGGGTGGCGGGTGGTCCAGGGCGCGTTCGGCGGCGGCTTGCTCGCGACGGGACAAGCGATCCTGCGCGATACGTTCCCGCCGAAACAACTCGGGGTCAGCCAAGGCATCTTCGCGATCGGCGCGATCATGGGTCCGGCGCTCGGACCGCCGCTCGGCGGCATCCTCGTCGACAACGCGTCGTGGAACTGGGTGTTCGACATCAACGTCGCACCCGGACTGTTCTCGTCGATCGTGCTGCTGCTCTTACTCAAGGACCCCGATAAGCCGCGCGCCGGCAAGATCGACGTGGTCGGTCTGATCCTGCTCGCGGCGGGGCTCGGGGCGTTACAATACGTCTTGACCGAGGGCGAGCAGCACTACTGGTTCGCGGACACGGCGATCCTCGTGGCCACGGTCATCGGGGCGATCGCCCTGATCGCGTTCACGTTCTGGGAACTCTTCGGCACGACGGCGCCCGTCGTCGATCTGCGCGTCCTGCGCAATCGTAGCGTCTCGGCCGGCTCGATCCTCGCGCTCGCGCTCGGCGCGGCCGTGTTCGGCTCGACCTACACGCTGCCCCAATTCACGCAAGGGCCACTCGGCTTCACGCCGACGCTCAGTGGCGAACTCTTCATCATGCGGGCCGTGCCGATTTTCCTCATTACGCCGATCCTCGTGCGGCTGACGGGCAAGGTCGATCCTCGCGTGTTTCTCGGCCTCGGCTTTCTGACGATCGCGATCGGCAACGCGATGCAGGCCGGGATCACGACCGAAGAGGCGAGTTTCTGGAACTTCACGTTGCCGCTCGCGCTCACCGGGATGGGCTCGGCCATGCTCTTCATCCCGCTCTCGATCGCGGTGCTGGGAGCGACGACGCCGGCCGAAGGGCCGAAAGCCGGCGCCTTCGTTAACCTCTCGACGCAACTGGGCGGCTCGATCGCCGTCGCCGGGCTGGACCTGTATCTCGATCGCCGTCAAACGTTCCACGCCGAAATATTGAGCGGGAACGCGACGCTCGGCAACGTCAACGTTCAGCAATTCCTCCACGACAACACGATCGCCGCGCTCTCCGCGGCGGTGAACGGGCAAGCGCTGATCCTCGCCTACGCCGATGCGACCCTTGCCATCTCCATCGTCTGCCTCGTCTGCGCGCCGCTGATCTTTTTCATGCGGCGCCCCAAGGCCCCGGCGGGGCCGGTTGAAATCGGCCACTGAAGGGCGATCGGAGATCGGATAACGCCCTAGACCGAGCCGCTGCGGGCGGGTGGCCGCCGCCAGGGTCGAAAACCTCGTTCCCCGAGATGAACGAGCCACGAGCGACCGACTCCCTTGCGAACGAACGGACGTTTCTCGCCTACGCGCGGACGTCGCTGGCCTTCATCGGCTTCGGATTCGTGATCGCCCGTTTCGCGCTCTTCACGCGGGAGGTGGCATTCGTGGCCCATCTCCACGAGACGTCGACGGCAACGTCCACGTTTTTTGGGACCGTGATGGCACTCGCCGGGGTCGCGTGCGCGGCGTACGGAGCGTATCGCTACGTGGTGACGGCGCGCGCACTTCGCTCCGGCGCCCATCTTGCGATGCCCGATCGCGGCGCGATCGCGATCGCGTCGATCATCGGCCTGATCGGCCTCGTCGTCATCTCGACGCTCTTCGCGGTCCGCTGACCGCTACTGACCCGGGCGGCGCCGGTCGACGAGCGCGCGCAGGAGCGTGAGCGCGATCGTCACGGTCGCGAGGCTCGCGGCCAGCACGAACGCCTGCGCGAACGCGTCTTCGTCGTAGAGGTTCTCGATGTGCAGGGGCACCGTGTTGGTGAGACCGCGGATGTGGCCCGAGATCACGGAGACCGCACCGAACTCGCCGAGGGCGCGGGCGTTCGTAAGCAAGACGCCGCCGAGGAGCGCGCGGCGCGCTTCGGGGAGCGTCACCCGCCAAAACGTCTGCCAGACCGACGCACCGAGCACCAGCGCCGCCTCTTCGAGTTCGCGGCCGCGTTCACGCAAGTACGACGAAAAGGCCCGCGCGACGTAGGGAAACGTGACGAAGATCGTCGCGAGCGCGATGCCGGGCGGCGCGAAGGCCAGCCGGATGCCGTGCGCGAGCAGCCAGCTCCCGAACGGCGTGCGTTCCCCCACGCAGAGCAGGATCGCGAGACCCGCGACGACCGGCGAGACGCTGAGCGGAACGTCGATCAAGCTCTGGAGGACCGCTTTTCCCGGGAAGCGATACATCGCGAGCGTCCAGCCGGCGAGCACGCCGAAGAGCGTGTTGAAGACGACGACGGCGACCGCGATCTCGAGCGTGAGTACGATCGCGCTCTGCGCGTAGGCGTCCGAGAACACCGTCTCGAGCGCGCCGAACCCCGCGGCGAACGCTTCGTAGAAGACCAGAAGCAGCGGAACGACCACGAGGCCGAACGTGAAGAGGACGCCGCCCGCAATGACGGCCGCGCGCGCGATCGGGAGCCGTGCGGCGGGCGCCGTCCGGCGGGTGACGGTAACCGGAACCGCTGCGGATTGTGCTTCGGCGATCATGCGCGCACCCGCGTGACGATGAGGCGCCGCTCGATCGCGCCGATCGCGAGCAGCAGGCCGAACGATGCGAGCAGGAG